>Ga0114997_10001576_pt1 | contig 18851 bp, 17 predicted proteins | sample ArcticOcean_MG_C_2_FD_87045 | JGI IMG/M metagenome (GOLD analysis project Ga0114997, IMG submission 87045) | Marine microbial communities from western Arctic Ocean - ArcticOcean_MG_CB4_136 | ecosystem: Environmental > Aquatic > Marine > Oceanic | place: Arctic Ocean: Canada Basin | collected...
AATTTTAAAGAATTAAAAGTTAACGAAAATATTATTCTTGATAACTTTAATGAAAATATTGACCAAACACTTGCTTACAGTTTATTTAACTTAATAGAACAAGATAACAAATACCTTATTGTTAATTCTGTAGAGCCTATTACAAAATTTGATTTTAAATTAAATGATCTTCAATCAAGAACAAAGAATTTTTTAATAGCTAAAATTGATAAACCTGACGACGAATTAATGTTTGCCTTAATTTTGAAAAATTTTTCAGACCGTCAAATAGTGATTGATAAAAAATTGATTGATTTTATTATTAAAAGAGTTGAGAGATCATATGGCAAAATATATGAATTCATATATAAAATTGACGAACTAAGTTTAAAAAAAAAAAAATCAATTGATTTTTTAACTATTAAAGAAGCACTGAAGGTTTAATTTGAATAAATACAGGTCACATAATTGTAGTGAATTAACAAAGAAAAATAAAGGCGAGGAAATTTTTTTATCTGGTTGGATTAATAAAAAACGTGATCATGGAAATCTTCTATTCATAGATTTGAGAGATAATTATGGAATTACTCAATGTATTATTGACAAAAGTAATTCGAGTTTTAAGGAGTTAGAAAAAACACAATTAGAAAGTGTTGTTAAGATAAATGGGCTTGTAGTTGAAAGAAGCAATGAAACAATTAACTCTGAACTTCAAACTGGTGAAATTGAAGTGAATATTAATTCTTTTGAAGTTCTTGGAAAATGCAAAGAGTTACCAATGCCTGTTTTTAGTGATCAAGAATATGCAGAAGAAATCAGACTTAAATATAGATTTTTAGATTTAAGAAGAAAAAAAATTCATGAAAATATTATTTTACGATCTAAAGTCATATCATTTATAAGAGAAGAAATGTCTTCATTGGGATTTTTAGAGTTTCAAACACCTATTTTAACTTCTTCTAGTCCAGAAGGTGCTAGAGATTTTTTGGTACCAAGTAGATTAAACCCAGGAAAATTTTATGCCCTCCCTCAAGCACCACAACAATTTAAACAATTAATTATGATATCTGGATTTGATAAATATTTCCAAATAGCACCTTGTTTTAGAGATGAGGATGCTAGAGCAGATAGAAGTCCTGGTGAGTTTTATCAATTAGATTTAGAGATGTCATTTGTTGAGCAAGAGGATGTTTTTGCAGTAGTTGAAAAATTAATAGTAAATATATTTAAAAGATTTTCTTTCAAAAAATTAGCGTATGAAAAATTTCCAAGAATACCTTATGAAGAATCTATGCTTAAATACGGATCAGATAAACCTGATTTAAGGAATCCATTGCTAATTTCAGATTTAACAAATATTTTTACTAGAGATGATGTTACTTTTGAAATATTCAAAAAACTTGTAAAATCTGGCTCTAAAGTTAGATGTATTGTGACTAAAGATACAAAAGATAAACCTAGAAGTTTTTTTGATAGTATAGACAAATGGGCAAAAGAACAGGGAGCATCCGGTCTTGCTTATTTTACAATTGAGAAAAATGAAAATATTTCAGGAAAAGGTCCTGTCGGAAAATTTTTTTCAAAAGAAGCGTTAGAAGAAATCATGAAAATTACTGGAGCTGAAGTAGGGGATAGTATATTTTTTGCTTGTGGAAAAATAAATGATGTTCAAAAAATTGCTTCCCAAGCCAGAGATAAAATTGCTAAAGATCTAGATTTAATTGATGAAAACACTTTTGCCTTCTGTTGGATTGTTGATTACCCAATGTTTGAAAAAAATGAAGTAACTAATAAAATTGAATTTAGTCACAATCCATTTTCAATGCCTCAAGGTGATATAAAAAATATAGATTTTGAAAATCCTCTTAATATTAAAGCTTACCAGTATGACATTGTTTGTAATGGAATAGAGCTATCATCTGGTGCAATTAGAAACCATGTACCTGAATTAATGTATAAATTATTCTCAATTGCTGGCTATGAAAAAAGACAAGTTGATGAGAAATTTAGTGGCATGATAAATGCCCTTTGTTATGGAGCACCTCCTCATGGCGGTATAGCACCTGGAATAGATAGAATTGTAATGCTTTTAGCAAATGAGAAGAATATTAGAGAGGTTACAATGTTTCCAATGAATCAAAATGCTCAAGATCTCATGATGAATGCCCCTTCAGAAGTAAGTGAAGAGCAACTTAAAGAACTTGGATTAGCTTTAAAGCTTAAAAAATAATATTACTTTTTACCTTTTAAACTTATTTTAACATCAGATAAATCAACAAGATTCTGTTTGTAATTATTTCTAACAAAGCCTTTGCTGGTAACATCTTTTATAATCTTAAGTAATTGATTTTGATCTTCGGTGTTCTCTTCTTCAGGCATAGATTTATCAGATCCACCAATGGCAGGTGTGTGAGCTAAATCTTCTCTATTTTGATAAGAAATAGCAAGTTCTCTGAAAATATAATCTAATATAGATGAGGCACTCATTATTCTGTCATTACCATGAACTTTTCCAGATGGTTCAAATTTAGTGTCAACATAAGCACTAATAAACTCATCTAAAGGAACACCATATTGAAGGCCAAGTGATATTGCTATTGCAAAGTTATTCATTAAGGCTTTTACTAGCTCACCTTCTTTACTTGTATCGATAAAAATTTCACCTATTTTTCCATCTTCATATTCTCCAGTGTGTAAATAAACTTTATGGTCGCCAATCGTTGCTTTTTGAATATAGCCTTTTCTTCTGTCAGGCATGCTAAATCTTTTACCCACACCTTCGTTAATTTTTTTAACAAATGTAGTGTTATGTTCTTTTGAAACAGTTTTAGGCTGGCTTTGCTCAGATATAATATCAAGTTTCTTAGTTTCAATTACCTTATTATTTGGATCTAAGCTTTTTGTTTTTCTCGTATCAAGCTTAACATCCAAAACTTCAAATTTTCCATCGTCACGCTTTTCAAGGTTTGCTAACTCTGTTTCATTTATATCATCTAGGTAATGATTAACTTTAAAGCTGCATGTATAATAAGTTTCTACTAAGTATTTTGCCATTTTTCCTTTAATTAATTTTAATTATGAATCACAAGATGATTAATTTATATACAAATCTATACTTTAGTCTAATTTAAATTATACAATTTTGAATTGAAGAAAATATAAGATTTTATGTTGACATTTATAAAGCAAATTTTTACTTGGTGGAATCGTGAAACACTTGGCACCAAAATCCAAACGACCTTATTTGGTAAATTTGTTGGAAAAGATTCTTCAGGCAATAAATACTATAAAAATAAATCTGGAAAAAGATGGGTGATATATAGCGGTGAAGTTGATGCATCAAAAATACCAAATGAGTGGTATTCGTGGATGCATTTTACAAATAATAAATTAGAAAATATACATGAAATCAAAAAATATGATTGGCAAAAACCACATCAATCAAATCAAACAGGTACTAAAAACGCACACCATCCTAATAGAAAAGATAATGAAATTAATAAAAAATATAATAGCTGGAAAAATTAGTTTTTTTCCTTTTAAATTTTTTTGTATTTTTTTAATAATAAATTTTTCATCGATATTAAATTCCGAAGAAAGTATTGATATTTTGCAAGGTAATTTTATTGAAATAAAAATTTTAGACAAAGTAAGCTCAAAAAATAATGTGTTAAAAGTTAAAATTGGGGAAGAAGTAAGATTTAAAAATATTTTAATAAAATCTTTAAAATGTAAAAATTCTAAGTTTGATGATAATCCAGAAATCACCGCATATCTTCAAGTAAAAGACTTAACAAACGAAGATAATAATGAAGTTTTTGTATTTAACGGATGGACATTCTCATCAAGCCCAACTGTCAGACCGTTTGATCATCCAGTATATGATATCTGGCTTACAAAGTGTTATTAGAGAATTTTTTCGTTATCTAACCAACCAACATTAAAATCTGAATTAAGAAATTTTTCATGATTTAATAATTTTTTATGTAAATCAATTGTTGTGGTTATTCCTTCAATTACAAATTCATCTAGTGAACGATTCATTCTTTGTATAGCTTCTTGCCTATTTCTTCCTTGGGTGATCACCTTACAAATCATACTGTCATAATAGGGGGTAACTTTACAACCTTGAAATATCGCACCATCAACTCTTGTTCTGAAGCCGGATGGTTGATGACACATTCCGATAGTTCCTGGAGAAGGTTGAAAATTTTTACTTGCATCTTCAGCGTTAATTCGACATTCGATGGCATGACCCCTTGGATTTATATCGCTTTGTTTGAGAGCTGTATTGCCAGTATAAGCTATCCATATTTGCTCTTTTATAATATCAATGCCTGTTACCATTTCGGTAACTGGATGCTCTACTTGGATTCTGGTGTTCATTTCTAAAAAATAAAATTTTTTATCTTCGTATATAAATTCCACTGTTCCAGCACCTTCATATCCAATTTTACTAACCATATTAACTGTTCTTTCAAAAAGATCTTTTCTAATTTTATCGGTTAAAACAGGACTAGGGGTTTCTTCTATCAATTTTTGATGTCTTCTTTGCACAGAGCAATCTCTTTCATGAAGGTGGATAGTTCTATTTTTACCAGACAATACTTGAACTTCTATATGTCTTGGATTCTGAAAAAATTTTTCAATATAAACCTCATCATTTCCAAAATATTTATTAGCTTCAGATTTTGCCATTGAAAATGATATTTCAAATTCTTCCTCTTTGTGAACAATTTTCATTCCTTTGCCACCACCACCTCCAGAAGCTTTAATTAAAACAGGGAAACCTATTTTTTTACAAAGTTCTTTTGCTTCTTCAATACTTTTTACACCACCCTCAGAACCTTCAATAATAGGTAAGCCATATTCTTTAGCAATTTTTTTTGCCTGAATTTTATCACCCATCATTTTTATTAGTTTTGAAGACGCTCCAATAAATTTAATCTTATTTTCTTCCAATATTTTTGCAAAATTAGCGTTCTCAGATAAAAAACCATACCCAGGGTGTACCGCTTCTGCTTTAGTTAAATCAATTGCTGACATTAGTGCTGGTACATTCAAATAACTATTTGCAGGTTGGTGAGAGCCAATACACACACTTTCATCTGCCATTCTTACATGCATACTTTCTCTATCAACATCTGAATGAACAGCCACTGTTGCTATACCCCATTCTTTACAGGCACGAATAACTCTGACAGCAATTTCTCCACGATTTGCAATTAGTATTTTTTTAAACATTAATCTAAGATAGTAAGAGTTTGACCAAACTCAACAGGCTGTCCATCCTCAACACAAATTTCTTTTACAACGCCATCGGATGTTGATGGAACATGATTCATTGTCTTCATAGCTTCTATAATCATTATAGTATCACCTTTTTTAATTTTTTTACCAATTTCTAAAAATTTTTTAGCACCAGGCTCTGGTGAGTGATAAGCAGTACCAATAATTGGAGAAGTAATCATAATTCCAGAAGTCTCTTTTGATGAAGTCCTAGCAGTAACTTCTTCAGTAGAGGAAATTCCTGATAATTTTACAGCTTGAGTAGAAACAGTTGAATTTGATTTTGAAACTTTTACTTTAATATCTTTTTCACTATATTCTATCTCAGTTAAGTTAAACTCATTTAAATAATCTGTTAGTTCTTTAATTATATTTTTATTTATTTTCATTTTTTATAAGATCCTCTATTGCAATTATGGCCAAAATATACCCATTGTCACCTAAACCAAAAATACCACCCGACACAACATCACTTATTAGTGATTTTTTTCTGAATTCTTCTCTTTTATAAATATTTGAAATATGTATTTCAATTACAGGTTTTTTTAATATACTTAGAGCATCCCTGATAGCTACTGATGTATGCGTGAATGCAGCAGCATTAATAATAATTCCATCACATTTATTTCTTGCTTCTTGAATAATATTTACTATTTCACCTTCAATATTACTTTGAACAAACTCTAAATTAATATTTAGGTCTTTAGATTTTTTTTCACAATTAATTTTTAATTTTTCAAAGGTTATAGATCCATATTGTGATTGTTCTCTTTCTCCTAATAGATTAAGGTTTGGACCATTAATAATTATAATATTATTCATTCATTAATTATATAACATGAAAAAAATAAAAAAAATAAAAATTAAAATAAATGGTAAATTTTCTATAATTAATGACAATTTAACTTTATTAGACTATGTTAAAAAATTAAAAGTTCCTTTAAAAAAAGTCGCAATTGAATTAAATGAAGAAATAATAGATAAAAATAGATTGAGCAAAACTAAACTTAAAAAAAATGATAAAATTGAGATTGTTCATTTTATAGGAGGTGGTTAAAATTGAAAAAAGATAAACTAAAAATAGACCAAAAATACTACAACTCCAGATTAATTGTTGGAACAGGCAAATACAAAAGCATGTCTGAATGTGCAAAAGCTATAAGTATATCTGGCGCAGATATTGTAACTGTTGCTGTCAGAAGGGTTAATATAGTGGATAAAAAAAAACCGATTTTAATGGATTACATAAACCCAAAAAAAATAACATATCTACCAAATACAGCGGGCTGCTTCACCTCAGAAGATGCGCTAAGAACACTCAGATTAGCAAGAGAAATAGGTGGATGGAAATTAGTTAAATTAGAAGTTCTTGGAGATAAGAAAACTTTGTACCCAGACATGATAGAAACTTTAAAGTCTACTGAAGTTTTATCAAAAGAGGGATTTAAAGTGATGGTTTATTGTACAGATGATCCATTGATGGCAAAGAGATTAGAAAATGTTGGAGCTTGTGCAATTATGCCTTTAGCAGCACCCATAGGCTCTGGTTTAGGAATACAAAATAAAACTAACATTCAAATAATTCGTAATCAAACTAAACTACCGTTAATTATCGATGCTGGATTAGGTCAAGCTTCAGATGCTACAATCGCTATGGAACTAGGTTGTGATGGAGTTTTAATTAATACCGCAATAGCAAAAGCAAAATATCCTTTGAAAATGGCTTCAGCGATGAAGAATGCCGTTATTGCTGGGCGTGAGTCTTTTTTATCAGGGCGAATTTCTAAATCTTTTTTTGCTCAACCTTCTTCTCCTGCAAAGGGGTTGATTTAGTTTTTTTAAAATAAGGTTTTTTACTAAATTTCTTTTTTTTAAAAACAGTCTTCTTTAATGGTTTTTCTAAATTATTATTATATTTCTTTTCAACTGGAGCATTTAATTTTTTTAAAACTTTAATAGACTCAATTTTTTCGATAGTTTTTTTAGACTTGTTTTGCAAATCAATTATATATTCAGGTATAATTAAATTATTATCTGAAATTATATCAATTTTAATTTTATTTTTATCTTCAAAATATTTTAAATCTTCTATAAAATTTTCTTTCATAAAGTTGGATATTTTTTCACAAATTTTAAGTTTTACAAATTTTGCTTTATTTAAAACAGCTTTTATTTCTACTAATTTTAATAATTTTAGTGCAAATGACTGATCTGTTAGCGTAACCTCCCATTTAACAGTACTTTCTCTAAGTCTCTGTCTTGACATTTCAAGTAATCCAAAATTACTAATTCTTCCTATTTGAATTCTAGCTCTGTCCGTTCTGCATTTTTCTTTTAATTTTTTTTCAACAAGTCTTCTGTTTCCATAGCTCAACATATCAATAAAATCTATTATTATAAGACCAGATAAATCTCTAATTTTAATTTGTCTTGAAATTTCTTCAGCTGCTTCAAGATTTGTATCGAGAGCAGTGCTTTCAACATTTTTTTGCTTAATAGACTTACCCGAGTTAATATCAATAGAAACCAACGCTTCTGTAGGATTTATAACTAAGTATCCACCAGAACTTAAGTTAACTTGAGTTTCATAAATTTCATTTAATTTACTTTCGATATTTTCTTTAAAAAATAGTGGAATCTTATCTCTATACTTTTTAATTTTTTTAACATGACTTGGCATCATCATTTTCATAAAATTTTGCGCTTTCTTATAGCCCTCGTTTCCTTCAATAATAATGTTTTGTGTATCCTCATCATACATATCTCTTAAAGTTCTTTTTATAATTTCACTTTCTTGATGAATTAAACTTGGTGCTATTGCATTCATAGCTGTGTCTTTAATTGAATTCCATGTTAGGATTAAATTTTCCAGGTCGTGACTTATTTCATTTTTTGTTTTATTAGATCCAGCCGTTCTTACAATTAGCCCCATCTCCTTAGGAATTTTGATTTCATTTAAAATATTTCTTATTTTTTTTCTATCTCCAGGATTAAATATTTTTCTCGATATTCCACCACCTTTTGGTGTATTAGGCATTAAAACAATATATTTACCTGCAATTGAAATAAATGTACTTAATGCAGCTCCCTTTAACCCTCTCTCGTCTTTTATTACCTGTATAAGAATTACTTGGTTTGGTTTTATTACTTCTTGAATTTTATATCTTTTAGAGCGAAACCGTGTGATGTCTTTTTTTGTATCTTGGACAGATTCTGTATTTTGTTTTTTTTCTACTGGATCGTCAATATCTAAATTTCCATCAGTTATATTTTTTTCTTCTTGTTGTTGGCTTTCCCTCAGTAGCTCCTCCCTTTCCTTTTCTTCTTCTTCTTTTATCTTTTCCAAATCAGACTTTGGAATTTGATAGTAGTCTGATTGAATATCGTTAAAGGATAAAAATCCATGTCTATCCCTGCCAAAATCAATAAATGCAGCTTGAAGAGACGGCTCAACTCTACTAACTTTACCTAAATAAATATTATTTTTTGTTAAGGTACTTTTTATACCTTCGTACTCGTAATCCTCAATGTTTCCATTTGATTTAAGTACAACTCTAGTCTCATTTGGATGCGATGCATCAATGTATAAATTTTTTTCCATATATGATTATTTAATTGTTTCATTTTATATTTTTAATTTTGTATAATTTTATGCCTTATGTTTAACAAATTCATATATTAAATAACACTAAAATGAGCAATATTATAAAAAAAATATTTATTTTTATTTTAGTGGGATCTTTGCTGTTTGGGCTTCTGATTTTAGCAACTTTATGGGGGTTTTCGAATACTTTACCAAACTACAAGTTCTTAAAAAATTATAAACCTTCAGTTTCGAGTAAAGTTTACTCAGGTGAAGGCGAACTTGTTAGTGATTTTTCATCTGAAAAGAGAATCTTTGTCCCCTACAATGCAATACCTGAAAAAATAATTTATGCTTTTTTATCTGCAGAAGATAAAAATTTTTTTACTCATCCAGGAGTTGATGCCAAAGGTGTAGTTAGAGCCATTATAAACAATATATCAAATATTTTATCATCAAAAAGATTAGAGGGAGCATCAACAATTACTCAACAAGTAGCTAAAAATTTTTTATTAACAAATGAAGTGAGCATTAATAGAAAACTAAAAGAAGCCATTTTAGCACTTAGAATTGAAAGGGCTCTGACCAAACAAAGAATTTTAGAGCTATATTTAAACCAAATATACTTAGGTCAAGGAACGTATGGTGTAGCCTCTGCAAGCCTTGAATATTTTGATAAATCAATAAATGAATTAAATTTTGCAGAAGCAGCATTGTTAGCGGCCTTACCTAAAGCACCAAGTAGATACAACCCTTATAAAGATGTTAATCTTGCAAAGTTTAGAAGAAATTTAGTTTTAAAAAATCTTTTAGAGAATAATTATATTAATCAAAATGATTATGAAAAATATAAAAATCAAAAAATTTTATTAAAAAAAAGAAAAAAAATATACCTAGAAGACGCAAGATATTATGTTGAAGATGTTAGAAAAGATGCAATTAAAAAATTTGGTTATGATAGAGTATATAAGCAAGGATTAAATATTAAAACCCCTATAAATTTACGATTACAAAAAATAGCAACTAATGCATTAAGAGATGGGCTGATTTCATATGATAAAAGAAAAGGTTGGAGAGGCCCATTAGCAAATAAAAATTTATCTGATGATTGGTATAAAAATTTAAAAGACTTAGAATTAGAAAAATCATTAAACTGGGAACTAGCAATCGTTAAAAAAATTAATAAGTTTTCTGTAGATATTGAAACTAAAAAAAAAATAGTAGGTAAAATCCAATATGAAAATGTATCTTGGACAAAAAAAGAATTTGATGAACTGTTTAGTCTAGGAGATATAATTTATGTTAAAAAATTAGATAACAACAAATATGATTTAAAGCAATTACCAAAAGTAAATGGTGGAATAGTTGTGATGGACCCTTTTACTGGGAGAGTTTTAGCTTCAAGTGGAGGTTTTAGTTTTCAAAAAAGTGAGTTTAATAGAACATCACAAGCTTTAAGGCAACCTGGCTCTGCATTTAAACCTTTTATATATGCTCTTGCATTAGAAAACAATTATTCACCATCAACTCTGATACTTGATGCACCACTAGTATTAGATCAAGGCTTTGATCTAAAAATGTGGAAACCAGAAAACTATGGTAAAAAATTTTACGGTCCCTCTACATTGAGAATGGGACTAGAGAAATCAAGAAATTTAATGACAGTTAGAATAGCTCAAGATTTAGGATTAAAAAAGATAGTTAATTTTTCAAAAAAACTTGGTATTTATGATAACCCTAAAGAATTATTATCAATATCTCTAGGCTCCGCTGAAACAACACTTTTAAAATTAACCACAGCTTACTGCTCATTTGTGAATGGAGGAAAATTAGTAAAACCAATAATGATAGATAGAATTCAAGATGGTGAAGGAAATACAATTTTTAATACTGAATCAAGAAAATGTATTAATTGTGATCAAATCTCTGTCCTAAGTGATGAATTTCCTAAAATTTCAGATAATTTTGATCAAGTATTTTCAGCAGAAACAGCTTATCAAATGACATCTATACTTGAAGGTGTAGTAAAAAGAGGAACAGCTAAAAGACTTAGAGATCTCAATTTAGATATAGCAGGAAAAACTGGAACGACTAATAAAAATACTGATACTTGGTTTGTAGGATTTACTTCAAAACTTGTTATAGGAATCTACGTTGGCTTAGATGACCCAAAAACTTTAGGCAAGCGTGAAACAGGCGCAAAAACTGCAATGCCAATATTTAAAGATTTTGTTAAAAAAGCAATAAATAAAAAAGATGCTAGACCATTTAAGGTTGCAGAAAATATAACAATGATGGTTATTAATCGATTAACAGGAAAAAAAGCTGACATTAACACCAAAGACACTATTGTAGAAATTTTTAAGGAAAGTGAAATCAATAATGTTCTAACAAAGAAAAATACAGATATTAACAATAGATTAAAAAACAATAATATATTAAGGTTCTACTAATGGAAAATGAATATTTAAATCATAGATCTGAAATAGAAAAAATTAATCAAAGAATTAAGGAGTATCTTTGAAAAAAATGATATTCATTCAAAATTAGAAGAAAATAATCAAAAAATGTTAGAAAGTAATTTCTGGCAGGATAAATCAAACTCACAAAAAATAATTAAAGAAAAAAAGTTATATGAGGAATTAATAAGCTCATATGATAATTCTGCTAAAGCTTTAAATGACTTGAGTGAACTATATGAACTAGCTTTAGAGGAAAAAAACCAATTAATAATTACTGAAGTTATCGAAAATATTAAAGATCTAAAAAAATCAACTAAAAAGAATGAAACAAAATGTTTCTTATCGAAGGAAACTGATAGTTTAGATAGTTACATAGAAATTCACGCAGGAGCAGGTGGAACTGAAAGCCAAGATTGGGCTGAAATGTTAAGAAGAATGTATTTAAAATGGTCTGTTATAAAAGGTTTTAAATCGCAATTGATAAGCGAACATAAGGGAGATGAAGCTGGCATAAAATCATCAACAATAAAAATTGAAGGAAACTATGTATTTGGGTGGTTAAAATCTGAATCTGGAATTCACAGGTTAGTTAGAATTTCTCCTTTTGACTCTGGAGCAAGACGCCATACAAGTTTTGCTAGTGTGTGGATTTATCCTGTAGTGGATGAAAATATTGATATTGATATTATAGAAAAAGATTTAAGGATTGATACTTACAGGTCTAGTGGTGCAGGTGGTCAACATGTAAACACAACAGATAGTGCTGTTAGAATTACCCACTTACCATCTAAAATTGTTGTCCAATGTCAAAATGAAAGGTCTCAACATAAAAATAAAGACACTTGCATGAATATGCTTAGAGCAAGGCTTTATGATTTTGAAATGAAAAAAAAAGAAAAGGAAAACAGAACAGTAGAATCTTCTAAATCTGAAATTGGTTGGGGGCATCAAATTAGATCTTATGTTCTTCATCCCTATAGGATGGTTAAAGATAATCGAACTAATTTTGAAAGTTCAAATCCTGACAAAATATTAGATGGTGAAATAGACGACTTTTTAGAAAGTTCGTTGTATAAATTGAAATGATTAAAAAAATAATAAAAATTTTATTAATAATTTTTCTAATTTTAGTTCTTGCAATTTTTTATTTAAGTTTTTTTGGAATAAAAACAGATAAGTTTAACAGTAAAATTACCAATAATATTTTAAAGATTAACAATAAAATTAACTTAAGTTTAAAAGATGTAAATTATTTATTAAACCCATACAATTTTACTATAAATATTAAAACTACAAATCCCCAAATATTATTAGAAGGTAGAAGCTTAGGAATAAAGGAAATCCAGACAAATGTAGCATTAAAGTCATTAATTAATGATCAGTTTTTAATTGATGATCTACAAATCACAACAAAAGAAATTAAGCTTAATGATATATTTGCATTAGCAAGAGTATTTCAAAAATCTACACAATTTTTTATTTTAGATAAAATGATTAAAGATGGATCTGTTTTTGCAAATATTAACTTAAATTTTGATGCAAGTGGAAAAATAAAAGAAAATTTTAAAATTGAAGGTTATGTTAAAAAAGTAGAATCAAATATTTTAAATAAATTTAGATTAAAAAATTTTAATTTTAGCTTTAGTATAAGAAAAAATTTTTTTTCATTAAAACAACTGGATATAGAACTTAATGATATAAAAATAACTTCCCGATTAATTGAGGTTAAAAAAAAACAAAATTCTTTTTTTGTTAATGGACAATTTTTAAATGATAATAAAAATTTTGATATTGAAGAGTTTAAATTAATTTTTCCTAGTTTACTCAATGATAAAAATATACAAAAAATTGAATTCAGTTCAAAGAATAACTTTTCATTTGATTTTAATAAAAAATTAAAATTTAATAACTTTAAAATTGAATCTGATATTAATTTAAATCAGCTAATTTTTAAAAAAAAAAATTTAAACCTAAAGCCATACTTCCCAAGTTTTGTTGAGAAGATAAAATTAGAAGGACATAAAATTGTCATTAATTTTAACAAAAATAGATTTGATATAAATGGAGGCGGAAATATTTTGTTAGAAGATAAATTAGATATAATATCATACCAAGTAATTAAAGATAATAAGAACTTTTCATTCGACACCAAAATCAATATCAAAAATAATGCTTTATTAATAGATTTTTTAGATTATGAAAAGAAAGAGGGTTCAAACTCTATAGTTTCAATAAAAGGAAATTTCAAAAAAAATAATCAACTAAGATTTGATTTGATTAATTTAAAAGAAAAAAATAATGAAATTTTAATTAAAGGATTAGATTTAACTAAAAATTTTAAAATCATAGACATAGAAAGTTTTAATATTAATTTAAAAAATAATAAAAATATTTTCAATAAATTTAACTTAATAAAAGATAACTCAAATTTTACTATAGAGGGAGAAAGTATTGATACCTCAAAAATAATTGATAATATTATGAATAGTGATGAAGAAAGTTCATCTATTTTTGAAAGTATAAATTCAAATATTAATATGAGAATCAAAAAAGCTTATATTGACGATGTCAATTATATGAACAATCTTTATGGGAATGTAAATTTTAATAATAACAAGATTAATGATTTAAAATTGGAAGGCACCTTTCCAAATAAAAAAAAAATAAATCTATCTATTGAAGTTAATAATAACTCCGAAATTATAACAAAATTATTTTCTGCTTACCCTAAACCTTTAATCAAAAGATATGATTTTATTAAAGGATTTGAAGGAGGATACCTAGATTTTTACTCCTCTAAGAAAGGGGACGTCTCTAATTCAGTATTAATTATAGATAATTTTAAAGTTAAAGAGGTACCTGCCTTTGCTAAACTCTTAAGTTTGGCTTCATTACAAGGAATAGCTGATACTTTAACTGGTGAAGGTTTACGGTTTACAGATTTTGAAATGAGTTTTTCTAATCAAAAAGGCCTCATAACTATAGAGGAAATATATGCAATTGGTCCTGCTGTTTCTATATTAATTGATGGATATATTAAAACTAAAGAGTTAATTAGTTTAAGAGGAACATTAGTACCAGCCACAACAATAAACAGATCTATTTCCTCAATACCACTATTGGGAAAAATTTTAATTGGAGATAAGACTGGCGACGGTGTTTTTGGGGTTAGTTTTAAAATTAAAGGACCACCAAAAGATTTAAAAACTACAGTAAATCCAATTAAAACTTTAACACCAAGGTTTATTACCAGAACATTAGAAAAAATTAAAAAAAATTAATTTAATCTTACTTTGATGTGTCTTTTTTTACCTAAAGAGAGTTTGATTAAATTATTTTGAAACAGACTCTTAGTAACAATTAATTTTTCATCAGTGATAAGTTCATTGTTTATTTTAATTCCATTCCCTTTAATTAACCTTCTTATCTCACTCTTTGAGTTTTCTAATTTAGACAGGATTATTAAATCTATAATAGTCATTTTACCCTTAAGTTCTTTTTCACCAATTGAGACAGAAGGTAAATTATCTCCCATTGAATTATCAGCAAAAGTTTTTTTGGCTGTTTCTTCATTATTTTTTGCTTCTTGTTCTCCATGCAACATTTCGGTTGCTTTATTAGCTAGTAAAATTTTTAATTCATTAATATCATTATTTTTAATTTTTTCTATTTCACCCATATTTATATCAGTAAAAATCTTAAGAAATTTTAAAACATCACTATCATCTATATTTCTCCAAAATTGCCAATAATCATAAGAAGACAAAAATTTTTTATCTAGCCAAACAGCACCAGATTCTGTTTTTCCCATTTTTGCTCCAGATGCTAAAGTTATTAATGGTGTTGTTAAACCATAAGCCTGCTTATTTGAGTGTCTTTTTATTAGATCAACTCCATTAACAATGTTTCCCCATTGATCAGATCCACCCATTTGCAAAACACAATTTTCTTTTTTATTTAATTCTAAAAAATCATAAGCCTGAAGAATCATATAATTAAATTCCATATAACTTAATGATTGTTCCCTTTCCAATCTAGTTTTAACACTATCAAAACTTAACATTTTATTTATTGTAAAATGTTTTCCAATATCCCTTAAAAAAGAAATATAATTTAAATTTTTAAGCCATGAATAATTATTTACAAAAATTGGTTTAGTTTTTGGATTCCTGGTATCTAAAAAATTTTTTAATATTTTTTCAATATTCTTAATGTTTTTTTCAATTTCTTCCTCACTTAATATGATCCTTGTTTTGTCTTTGCCTGAAGGGTCACCAATTCTAGTGGTGCCACCTCCCAGTAATACTATAGGTCTATGCCCATGTTTTTGAAGCAGTCTTAAACACATTATTTGAAGTAGGCTACCAACATGAAGACTTTCAGCGGTACAATCAAAACCTATGTAGCCATTGATTTTTTCTTTATCTAACAGATTAGATAAATCATCTTCGCCAGTGCATTGATAGAAAAAGCCTCTATCTTTAAATTCTTTTAAAAATTTATTCATAAGTATATGCTTCTACAATATACAAATTTTTATAAAAAAAAATAAGAATGAAAAAAATTTACACAGCCTTAGGATTAATGAGTGGAACATCGATGGATGGGATTGATGCATCCATTATTAAATCTAATGGTGAAGATAAATATGAAACAGTTTTTGATGAATACTTTAAATATGATAGGGAAATATATGATGAATTGGTTAATATCAGAAATAAAATCAATTCTTCTGCTGATTTAGAGATTAATTCAATTAAATTAAGTGCACTTGAGAGAGAAATTACATTATTTCATGCAACTGTATGCAAAAAAGTTATTAGCAACTATCCTTCCAATATAGATCTAATAGGGTTTCATGGACAAACTATATTTCACAACGCTAATGAAAAAATTTCAAAACAACTTGGTGATGGTAATTTACTATCAAGCTTATTAAAAAAAAAAGTTATCTATAATTTTAGAAGAAATGATTTGATTAATGGTGGACAGGGAGCTCCTTTAGCTCCTATTTTTCATCAACTATTAGTAAATCAAAATAAAATTAATTTACCAGTATGTATTTTAAACGTTGGAGGAATAGCCAATATAACAATAGTTTCTTCGAACGATTCTAATGATTTAAAAAGTTATGACATTGGACCAGGAAATTGTTTGTTAGACGAGTGGGTAAGAAAAAAAAGTAAAGAAAGATTTGATAAAAATGGGGAATTAGCTAAAGCTGGAAATACAGATGAAATTATCTTGAATCAAGCAATTGATAATTTTGATAATATAAAAAATAACAACCTTTCTTTTGATACTAAAGACTTTGATCTAAATTTTGTACGTGGACTTTCATTAGAAGATGGTCTTTCAACTTTAACTGATTTTACTGCCTCTTTAATTCATCAATCAATTGTTGCTTCAATTAATTTTGAAAAAGATAAAGCGTTAAATGTACTTATTTGTGGAGGAGGTAGAAAAAACTCATTTTTAGTAAATAGTATTAAAAATAAAATACCTTCTAATGTGAATCTTTGTTCAATAGACGATTATAAAATTAATGGTGATTTTGTAGAGTCACAAGCTTTTGCTTATCTTGCAATTCGATCTCTTCTAAAAAAAATAATATCATTTCCAAAAACAACTAATGTTAAGAATTCTTGCACTGGTGGAGTTTTAGTTAAGAATTATTAAAAAAGAGCAGTTTCCTTTTGAATATATTTTGTTAGTGATTTAATTAAAACATCTTCTGATTTATTAAAAAAATGATTAGCTTCCGGTAAAGAGTCAAATTCTACATTAATTCCTTTTTGGGAGCTAAGTTTCTTATTAAGTTCATCAATATGCTCAGCGGGAACTAACTCGTCTTTTTTCCCATAAATAACTTTACCAGAGGCAGGACATGGCGATAAGAAAGAAAAATCATAAACATTTGGTTGCGGTGATATGGCGATAAATCTATTTATTTCAGGTCTTCTCATTAATAGCTGCATTGCTATTAATGAACCAAATGAAAAACCTGTAACCCAACATTGTGAATTATCAAAATTTTCTCTTTCAAGCCAATCTAGAGATGCTGCTGCATCAGCTAACTCTCCTTGTCCGTTATCAAATTGTCCATCACTTTTTCCCACACCTCTAAAATTAAACCTGCAAACAGAGAAATCATTTTCCATAAAAGCATTAAATGTTTCTACAACAACTTTATTATTCATTGTTCCACCATACTGAGGGTGTGGTTGTAAAACTATCGCTATAGGAGAGGTATTTTTTTTACTCTTATAATATTTTGCTTCAAGTCTTCCAGCTGGTCCCGGTATAAAAATTTCTGATATTTTATTATCCATAAATGTTATTGATTATTATTCTCAAAAAAAATTACATCTATCACAACTAAGCGACAATATGTTAACTTTTTTACGTAATCTATACTTGACTAATTTAGTCAGGTTTGTATAAAAAACCCATACAAATAAGGGTAAATATGAAATTAACATCAAAAGGTAGATATGCAGTAATGGCATTAGCTGACTTAGCTAATTTCAATAGTGTGAATCCTGTCTCTTTAAGAGATATATCCTTAAGACAAGGTATATCATTAGATTTCCTAGAGCAGATATTTTCAAAGTTAAAAAAACACAACATAGTAAAAAGCATTAGAGGTACCAATGGTGGATACATTTTAAACAAAGATCCTGTTCAAATAAAACTAGCAAATATACTTAATGCTGTAGATGAAGAAGTTAAAACAGTTCAATGCAAAAAAGAGTTAAAAAAGGGTTGTAATAGCAAAACATCAAAATGCATTACTCATAATTTGTGGGATGAGCTTGAGATACATATAAATTATTTTTTTGAAAAAAAAAATTTAAAAGATCTTATAAGAAACAAATCAGAAAGTAGAAATTAAAATGGATGCTAGAGAAAAAGAAATAGAAAAACTAAAAGACTATAAATATGGTTTTTCAACCGATATTGAAAATACAAGAGCTCCCAAAGGATTAAATGAAGAAGTTATTAAATTTATTTCAAATATAAAAAAAGAGCCCAAATGGATGCTTGATTGGAGACTAAAAGCATTTGAAAGATTAAAACAATTAAAAGAACCCAATTGGCAAAAACCAAAATATCCTAAAATAGATTACCAAAATCTTTATTATTATTCTGCACCAAAGAGCATGGATGATAAGCCTAAAAGTTTAGATGAGTTAGACCCAAAATTACTTGAAACATACAAAAAACTAGGGATACCACTACAAGAACAAGCAAGATTAAATGGCATAGCTGTAGATGCTGTATTTGATTCAGTGTCTGTTGCAACTACTTTTAAAGGTGAGTTGAATAAAAAAGGAATAATTTTTTGTTCAATGTCTGAGGCAATACGAGAACATCCTGAACTTGTAAAACAATACTTAGGATCAGTAATTCCATTATCAGATCATTATTTTGCAACATTAAACTCTGCAGTATTTACAGATGGTTCATTTGTCTACATTCCAGAAGGTGTCAGATGTCCAATGGAGTTATCAACTTATTTTAGAATTAATGCTACA
>Ga0114997_10001578_pt1 | contig 18846 bp, 23 predicted proteins | sample ArcticOcean_MG_C_2_FD_87045 | JGI IMG/M metagenome (GOLD analysis project Ga0114997, IMG submission 87045) | Marine microbial communities from western Arctic Ocean - ArcticOcean_MG_CB4_136 | ecosystem: Environmental > Aquatic > Marine > Oceanic | place: Arctic Ocean: Canada Basin | collected...
AATCAACCAGAGAAAGACTTTCCCGATATTGCACATATGTATGCAGAACATTTGAAGATAGAAAACAACGATAGTATTAATGATATTACAAGTTCTAAGGAGTGGCAAGAACATTATGAAAAATTACGATCACCTGATGCAGAGTGGCCAAAAATATGTGAGAAATTTTGTGGAGATCAGTGGAGATAATACAATGGGAAAACGTAGTGACTTTGAACGTAAGCCTAGAGATTTTTACCCTACCCCATATGAGGCGGTGGAACCTTTAATTGATTATCTACCAGAAGAATTTACCTTTGCAGAACCCTGTGCTGGTGATGGTGCATTGATAAGTCACTTAGAGGTGCATGGGGGAACCTGTATGTGGGCAAGTGATATTGAACCGCAACACAAGGGTATCCCAACACAAGACTATCAGGACGTATGGAGAGAGGAATTGTTAGAGTCGCAGTTCGTAATAACGAACCCGCCTTGGTCAAGACCAACTCTTCATCCTATGATAGAACATTTCGGACAACTACGACCTACCTGGCTACTGTTTGATGCAGATTGGATGCATACAAAACAGAGCTCCTACTACACAGAATATCTACATGAAATTGTGAGTGTAGGTCGAATTAAATGGTTTGGTAATATGACAGGCAAGGACAATTGTGCATGGTACTTGTTTGACATGTCTTATAAACCAAGAGAAGGGACTATATTTCATGGACGGTGAAATTTACAAACTAACAGAATCAAACAGTATTTCATTACAGGTATCACTTAAAGATGTGACCGAAAAATGTGATCGTGTAGAATTAAAAAACAATCTGATTGCAACTATGAAGAACTTCAGTGGAGTTGGATTGTCAGCAAATCAGTGTGGAATTTTTGAACGTGTATTTGTCATGTACGATGATTTTCTAAAACGTGAATCGATAGCATGTTTCAATCCTAGAGTAACACATTATGGTTTGATTGAATCAATGGAGGATGAGGGTTGTTTAACATACCCTGGCTTATGGTTGAAGATCAAACGGCCTGAAAGCATAGAGGTGTCATTTGAGGATGAGTTCGGTGAGACCCATACAAAAAAATACTCTGGACTAGAATCCAGAGTATTTCAGCATGAGATGGATCACATGAATGGTAAGAACTTTACCGAGCATGTTGGAAAACTGAAACTCGACCTTGCTTATAAACGTAGAGCAAAACAGTTAAAGAAGGCAGAGCAGTATTCCGATATCAGAGCAAAGATTTAAGCAACCAACTTAATAAAGCGGTTCAACAAAACACGACTTGAGATTTTACCCTTCATCGATTTACCGAAGGCAGTCTTGAGTTGTGATTTTGTGGCACCGATATATTTGTCATCAAGTCCAGAGTTATCAATATCTAAACTGTTTCCACCAGGCAGGAGATAGTATTCGTCATAACCAGTAATATCCCCATTTACAGCGAAGAACTTTTCTTTGTTTGCTTTCTTCAGAGCGGCAGTCATTTCTGCACCATACACATCAATACCAGAGGCATAAGAGATGGTACGTTTATCAATGCGTCCTGAGCGTCCTGTACCAGCAAGAAAGAAACCAACTACGTTCATTCCATCGACACGACCTTTAAGTATCCTCAGTAGCGTATTGGTAACATCACCATTGACCGTGTACTTTTTATTATTAACAGGATCGGTGATAATTTCTTGATCACCAAAAGCACCATAACTATCACCAAAACGAGCAATCGTATCTTTGTGTTCGTTTAATTCCTTAGAGAACTGGATATCAAACTTACCACTTAACCGATTGGAAGCACCATCCGTTAAGAAGATGGTGTGAATTTTCTGGACACCAGCATCAACCTTGAACTTGGCAACCAAGTCCATTGCAACGATGATAGCTTCATTCAAAGGCGTTCCACCCATGTTCAGTAGCGGTGCAATGGTGTAGGGATAACCTTCTTCAGTCCAATTACGAAATCCACAATAGCGGTTCGACATCATGAAGACGTTGGTCATCATTTCAGTTTCTTCTTTGAGATTCATATTACTGGAAAACAATTCAATCAAACGAAAATCTTTCAGTTGAATATCACCAGCTTTAAAGACTTGGGGATTTTTTTCATCACGAACCCTCATACCACGATTCTCATAATCATATGCATCAGAGAAGGCAACAACCCGAAACGGAATGTTCGCACGGCGACAGAACCATACAAGCTGCATAGTCTGAATAATTGTACCTTTAAGATTTTCAACCATAGAACCAGACCAATCCACAATCATTACCAAACCGTGGTTGGTAGCAGCAGGCAGGGTAGTAACTTTCTTAAACAAATCCTCATTGTATTTGTAAGTGTGTAATTTACTCATATCAAGAGTACCAGTTTTTGAGGTGGCAGCACGAGCATAAGCATCGGCAGATTTTTTCATCTCAAATTCTTTTACCATATAGGCAACAGTTTTTTTGTTGTCTTTCTTGACAGTCTCAACTTCTTCTAGACATTTACTGTAGAACAATTCACCATCAGAAGCACGACATCCATTATAAAAATTGGTAGTTTTTTCTAAAACTTCCTTATAACCGATAATGTATTTGCTGCTGTCGATTTTCGGAATATTTGCATAGTTACGATTAACGGCACTTTTGTCCCGAAGCATGTCCATAACCCTTTTACTGATATCATCAGTCTCGGCAACAGGAACACTAGAACCATTAGATGGACCTATTCCACCTTCAGCAGACTTGGACTTGGTAGTGTCATCGTTATCATCGTCATCACCATCAGCGGTATCGTCATTAGTACCAGCATTGACGGTAGTGGTAGGAGCATCATTTCCATCTTCTTCACCTTTATTATCACCAGCAGAAGGATTTCCCTCACCAGTTTCTTCTTCACCATCGTCACCAGTATTGGTGTCATTGGTATCGGCATCTGTACCAGAACCCATTCCACCAGCACCAGAACCATCAGTTTCGGCAGGCGCACCAGCATCACCATCATCAGAAGCTTCTTCTGAATTCGATTCTGGATTTTCTCCCATGAACTTGAAAATTTCTTCTGCAAGCGACAGAACATCTTCTTCAGTCTCGACAGTCGCAACCCGATTCATCAGGGGGCGTTCAGTGTCAGAGAACGGAATAGAAACATCACCTGTCTTATATAAGACGTTGATACGATCAATAAAACCGAAAGTATCGATACCACGATCCTTAGTCCCAAAGAAATCCTTCTCGACTAAATCCTTATATCCACGTTTGAAGACATTGACCAAGCCGGGATATTTGCGTTTTGCAAATTTCTCGATACGGGCATCTTCAATGATATTAACAAACGAGTGATTGATGTTACGGGCTGCAGCAGCTTCTAGCATGTCCAGAGGCGTCCACAGTGCGTGACCTACTTCATGACCTAGCATTAGATCATGTTCTGCATTAGACATCTCTTCATCCTTCCAGATGGGGAGACCTAGTTCACGAGTTTTGGAATTGAAATATGCAGTTTCCATCTGCTTGTATACCACATTGATATCTTCTTCAGATAGCAATTTGGCAAGTGTCGATTTATTTTTCATCATATATAGATCCTAACATAGTTAAACAGGTTTTGTCAAGTAAAATCGACATGTCCTAAACTTCCCAAAACATCTTGGTGGCAGGACACCATTTAACTTCGATATCAGTACCCTGTACAGTCATCTTATCAGACGTTAGGGACAGGGTCATTACCGTGTCCCAAGCAAAGGTGCGTTTTTCTTTAGTCATAGCAGTCATATTCATTTCCTTAGTTCTCATTATACATAGATCATACCATACTGGCACAAGTTTTGTCAAGAAAATAATTTTTGAAAAACCCTTTAGAATCAATGTCTTAAAAAAAAGATCTTTTTTTAAGAATCCTTTAGAATCAATGACTTAGCGTGTACGATTCTTCTTGACAAAACATGTATGGGTATGGTATGATCTATATATAATGAGGAATAAGAGATGACTGTTGAATTTTTACTGTTTTTGATCCTAGTGGTTTTGGTTGTAGCTGTGCTCCCGAAGCTGGTTGGATTCGTATTTAAAGCGCTGATTGTTTTCTGCGCTCTAATTGGTGCATTATTGCTAGTTGAAAGTATTTTGTCTTGATTGAAAGAAAAACCTTGACAAAAGATGACCTATGTGCGATAATGGTTTATAAATTGAGAAAGAGAAAGTTTTATATATGATGTATCTATCACCACGAAAGCAATTGTTTGTCGATGCCGCTTCAGAAATGTTCGGTAACGGTGCAATTATTTCCAAATCCATGATGAAAGAAGCTGCCGATAAATGCGGTGTGCCTCTGCCATATTGGATGCAAGACAAGTGCAAGGTTGGTTATAACCAATTCAAATTGCCTTCAGAAGGATCTCCACAAATAGTAGAGAACGCTCCTGCCGCCTCAGAGAATGTTGGGACAATTAATTTGGTTGCGACTAATATGGACAAACAAGATTTGGTTCCTGCCAAATTTGAAGGGTTTGTTGCTTGGGGTAACTACTCCACACTCAAGAAGATTGTTTCTTCTAACATGTTCTACCCTGTCTTTGTTACTGGTTTGTCTGGTAACGGTAAGACTCTGATGATCGAACAGTTACACGCTGAAGCTAAGAAGGAATTGATTCGGGTGAACATCACCATCGAAACTGATGAGGATGATCTGCTCGGTGGGTTCCGCCTTGTGAACGGTGAAACCAAGTTCGTGCCTGGACCTGTTATTGAAGCGATGGAACGTGGTTGCACACTGCTCCTTGATGAGTGTGACTTAGGTTCAAACAAGTTGCTTGCTCTACAGCCTGTCCTTGAAGGAAACGGTGTTTTCTTGAAGAAGGTTAACAAGTGGGTTAAACCTAAAGATGGTTTCAACATCTTTGCTACCGCCAATACTAAAGGTAAGGGTTCTGAAGATGGTCGCTTTATCGGAACGAATGTTCTGAACGAAGCATTCCTTGAGAGGTTTGCTATTACGATTGAACAGCCCTACCCTACTGCTGCGATTGAGAAGAAAATCGTTATGGGTTCCATGACAAAGTATGGTGCTGTCGATGAGGAGTTTGCTAACAATCTAGTAACTTGGGCTGAAGTTATTCGTAAGACTTTCTATGATGGTGGTGTAGATGAGATCATCTCGACTCGTCGTCTTGACCATATCTCAAAAGCGTTTGCGATTTTCGGTGACAAAATGAAGTCTTTGGAACTGTGTGTTGCTAGGTTTGATGATGATACCAAGGAGTCCTTCCTCGACCTTTACACTAAGATTGATGCTGGTATCTTAGAAACTGAAACTGAAACTCCTGCTGAAGAAGTTTCAGTGGAAGAAGAATCAGCGTTCTAAAAAATATAGAAATAGGTACTTGACTTTTTATGTTTAATACCTATATACTATAGAGACAGATAGCAATTCGTAAGTCTATCGAAGGGAGTTTTGGTTGGTTCTCCTCAAAAACCAACCATTTTCGCATTGCCGATTTTCGGGATGCATAACGTAATCTTGCTTAATAAGGAGAAATAAAATGGTTACAAATATGAGTGCAAACAGACTAAGTGTATTCGACAATTTCAACTTCAAAATTGCACCCTACGCAGTGGGGTTTGATCGAGTCTTTGATCAACTCACTGCATACGCCGCCGGCGATTCGCCGTCTACAGGGTTCCCGCCTTATAACATCCGAAAGGAAGGTGAAAATAAATATGTCATCGAAATGGCACTTGCGGGTTTCGGTAAAGATGATATTGAAGTAGAAGTCGCTGATAGTACTCTATCAGTTCGTTCTGCGAAAGTCCCTCTTAATGAGGATGTATCAAAAGATGATACAGTTTACCGTGGAATTTCACGCCGAAAGTTTGACAGGAAATTTACTCTAGCAGAAGATGTGATAGTAAATGGTGCTGAACTTGCAAATGGTATGTTAATTCTTGAGTTGGAACGAGTCGTTCCAGAAGCAAAGAAACCTCGACTTATTGATATTAAGTAGAGTAATTTGGACAGGGGACTTGACAAAAAGTGCCCTGTCCTTTATTATGGAGATATTATGGGATTAAAAACATTCGACAAATGGCCAGACGGCAACACTACAATTGATAAGAAACATTGGACTTCTGATGAACCTATTCCAGAAGTAGAATCATCTGAAGATTTTAAAACGCCTCCCGAAGAGGACGGTGATAACTTAGGATTGAAAGTTGCTATTCGACCTATCAATGCATTCAGTATTATGCGGGCAGAAGTGCCTCTAGAAATCATTGATGAAATCAATCAACACATTGATAGCACAATTTTACCTAACCCAAAAGATTTTAGTAACGGTTTGGTAGGACAACTCAAAAATGATGAGAAGTCCTGTCAAGTTGAATTTCCTTTTGACGATGATGTTGGTAAGATGTTCAAACAGATTCTTGATCAATGTGCAACCACATTCTTACACAATGCATTTCAACGAGAAGCAAACGCTGATGCAATTCAGTGTTGGGTGAACTGTGCTTATAAGGGTGACTACAATCCTTATCACTCGCATGGTGTGCAGACCATGGCTGGGTTATCAGGGTTTCTCTGGACTAAGGTTCCAGAGTGTATTGCTGAGAAACCAAATTCTGTACCCAACATCAACAGTGCAAGTGGTGGTGTAGATGGATTTACACATCTATGCTGGGGACATAATGATATCAGGGATATCCTTATGTTAAAACCACAGACAGAAGAATATGTTAAACCAGAAGTAGGAACGATGCTTATTTTCCCTAACTGGTTGAAGCATGCTGTAATGCCTTTCTATGGGGAAGGTGAACGTAGAAGTATCGCATTTAACTGGAACGTGCATGACACTGAAACAGAGATGCGAAAATATATGAGTGAACGTGAGGAAAAACAATTTGACGAAGAACTTAAAAAACGGAAATCAAGTGATTGAATACAAGTATGGTGAAGACAAAATTCTAGAAGAATTAAAGTCTTATATTGACGGAACTTATGACCAGCACTATAGTCAAAATAAGTTTCAAGCAACAGAATTTATCATGGACAGTGGACATGGTGAAGGTTTCTGTATCGGCAACATTATGAAATACGCACAACGATACGGAAAAAAGAACGGATACAATAGAAGCGACTTGTTAAAAGTTGTTCACTATGGTATAATGGCATTAAATAATCATGATAGGAGTGACACGAATGAAACTGAGTAATGGAACCAAGGAAGTATTGAAGAACTTTTCTACAATCAACCAGAACCTTGTAATAAAGGCGGGTAATAAAATTAGTACAATGTCCGCCATGAAAAATATAGTAGCGAAAGCAGTTGTGGAAGAAGATTTTCCACAGGACTTTGCTATCTATGACTTGAATGAGTTCCTTGCAGCTCTATCCTTATTTGTAAAACCTGACCTCGATTTCAAAAAAGATTTTGTGGTTATTACAGAAGACGGTAGTAGTAGTAAGTTTCTTAACTATTGGTTTAGTGATCCATCAGTGGTTACTACACCGAAGAGTGATATCAGTATGCCAGAGACAGAGGTAGATTTTACTTTCGATAGTAAAACTTTAAATGATATACAGAAAGCTGCAGCGGTGATTAGCGTACCAGATATGTGTCTGGAAGCGATGTCTGCTGGTAAAGCAATCTTGAAGGTGACGGACAAAAAGAACTCGACTGCAAATGACTATGCAGTTGGTATTGACGTTACCAATGCAGATGGTAAGGATGTACCTTACAAATTCTGGTTCAAGGTTGAGAATCTAAAACTACTGTCTGGTAGTTACGATGTGAAGGTGTCCTCTAAGAAGATTAGCTTCTTTAGGAATACCAAGGTTGATATAGAGTATTTTATTGCTCTGGAACCAGAATCCGCTTATAATGAATAACTTGAAGGAACTATATTATGTCAGACATTTTTCTATGGGTAGAGGAATACCGACCGCAAAATATTAATTCTTGCATACTACCAAAGGCACTAAAGAAGACGTTTTCTGAATTTGTCCAGCAAGATAATATACCTAATCTTATATTAACTGGTGGAGCCGGAGTTGGTAAGACCACCGTTGCGAAAGCAATGCTTACCGAAATGGGTTGCACCTATATGATGATTAATGGTTCTGAGGAGTCAGGTATTGACGTTCTCAGAACTAAGATTAAAAACTTTGCTTCTACTGTCTCTCTTGATGGTGGACGTAAATATATCATTCTTGATGAAGCAGACTATCTAAACCCACAGTCCACTCAACCAGCCCTAAGGGGGTTCATGGAAGAGTTTCATAGGAACTGTGGGTTTATTCTTACATGCAACTATAAGAATCGACTGATCGCACCATTGCATTCTCGTTGTAGTGTGATAGAATTTCAGATCCCCAATTCAGAAAAACCTAAACTTGCTTCATCCTTTATGAAGCGAGTAGAAGAAATATTGAAATTGGAAGATGTGCAATTCGATAAACGTGTTGTAGCTGAGGTCATTAATAAATACTTTCCAGATTGGCGTAGAGTCTTAAACGAACTACAGCGATACGCATCTTCAGGTGCAATTGATGCTGGTGTTCTAGTAGATATATCTACTGTTAATATTGAACAATTAATGCACGCCATGAAAGAAAAGGAATTTACTAATGTTCGCAAATGGGTTGTCAATAATCTTGATAACGATTCTGTACGCCTCATGCGCCTTGTTTATGATAACCTGTACAATTATGTGGAGCCTAGTAATATTCCCCATGTTGTTGTGGTCTTGGGTGAGTATCAATACAAAGCGGCTTTTGTTGCAGATCAAGAAATCAACATGTTAGCATGTATGACTGAAATTATGGCGAGGGCGAAGTTCAAATGATATGTGAAATTTATGATGACGTGCTAGAATCGCACCAAGCAGAATTGATTCAAAGTCAAATAAAAAAAGTACATTGGAAATATGATTATAATTCTAATAGGAATATAGGAATACAACCGCACTGGCATGTCTTTTGCGGTGAAAATGTAGAGTCTGCAATCACATCAGGTTATGAATATCTGTTACCTATTTGGGATGCAGTACAACACAAATATAAATTAGAAGAGAAATACAATATAGTTGGTTGGAAGCGTTTGTATTTGAATGCACATACCAATGGTGTAGAACCTCATATGCATCGTGACGATGGTGACTTTACTATGATGTACTATCCACGAATGGATTGGAAACCAGAGTGGCTTGGTGGTACTGCAATTTGGGATAATGAAGGTAAAAATATAGATCGTTATTGTAATTACATAGGTAATCGTGTTCTGATTTTTCCTGCTCAAAATAATCACCAAGCAATGCCAGTATCTAAGTTTTGTTATGAATTACGACCTGTTGTTGTATTCAAACTTTTTGTTGGTGATATGAATTTAGTGGAGGATCCTAATAGTGACAGACTCGACTTCTATAAAGATTGAGTATCTACGAAGTTTAGGTAGCATGGAGGTATCCCATTCGGGGGAAAGCTTGTTTGACCATCTCTTTGGTGTACAGAAGAATCTAAGAGATATGGGAGCTCCAGAATACTTACAGGATGCTGGATTGTTTCATTCTGTATATGGAACAGCTATATTTAAACATCAATCTACCACTGATAGAGATAAGGTGAGAGAACTTATAGGTGAACAGGCAGAGGAAGTAGTGTTTACGTTTGGTTCCATACCCAAACCTAGACAGAAAAATATACTTGCAATGAAACCATCTCAATTGAGACATGACCTGCTCACCCTTAATTTAGCAAATCAAGATCAGATGGATGACAGGAGGCTTAAGAAATTCGATGTATGAATTAAAGGATTATCTCAAAGCAATTAACCAAACCAAAGAACCTTTACTGGACAGCGAGGATGAAGATTGGAAAAAGAAATACGCCCCATTTATTGTTAACAAGTGTTTAGCACCATTTCCAGACACCATATTGTTAGTTAACGAAATTAACCAACTACATCATGTAGATAAGAAACTGCAATTTGATTTTTTACTAAATAGTCTTAGAGCACGCAGTCGGTATGCTCCTTGGTTGAAGGCGAAGAAATTAAAAGACTTAATATGTAAAAGAGTTTTATGGATATGGTAATGCAAAAGCAAAGTCTGCACTCGATTTGCTGTCTGACGAACAGCTTTCCATCATAAAACAAAAATTAAATAAAGGTGGAAGAAATGGAAGAAGTTAATTGGAAGCAGGATAGTATGCTTGAGGTGGTTCTCAAAGAACCAGATGACTTTTTAAAAGTCAGAGAGACCTTATCCCGTATTGGTGTAGCCTCCCGAAAAGAAAGAAAGTTATTTCAGTCCTGTCATATACTACATAAACAGGGACGGTATTTTATTGTCCACTTCAAAGAGCTGTTTGCATTAGATGGTAAACATGCTAACTTGACAGAGAACGATATTTTTCGCAGAAATACAATTGCAAAATTGCTATCAGATTGGGGATTGGTGGACGTTGTTGCACCAATTCTAGAAGAAGAGCTAGCACCATTGAGTCAGATTAAGGTACTATCCTTTAAAGAAAAAGATGAGTGGACGTTAGAAACTAAATATAATATCGGTAAGAAAAAAGAGGATTGACTTTTCTTACCTAACTGTGGTACTATTACATTATGAGATTTTATACCAATGTTGTCCAATGGGGCAACCAACTACTAGTTCGGGAAATTAATAACGGAGAACGTAGGGATTTTCGGTTGAAGTATCAACCTACCCTATATGCGAAAGTAAAAGATCGCACTCCGTATAAAACCCTTCAAGGTGATTACTGTACTCCTATCAAGCATCCTTCTATCAAGGAGGCTAAGACATGGGTAGAACAGTACAAAAATCAACCTAATCTAATTTACGGAAATACTCAATACGCATACTCGTATATGAACGAGTCGTATGATGACCCTTGTCCTTGGGATAAGGATGATATTCTTATTGTCACAATTGACATTGAAGTGAAATGCGAAAATGGGTTTCCGAATCCAGAACAAGCACAGGAAGAAATGCTATCCATTACTATGAAGAACCAACAATCTAAAAAGATTATGGTTTGGGGTATTGGTGAGTTTCAAAATGATCGTCCTGATGTAACTTACATCAATTGCGAAAGTGAAGTACATCTCTTTAAAGAGTTTCTTGTCTTTTGGGAAAAACATCATCCTGACATTATAACTGGTTGGAATACAGAGTTCTTTGATATTCCATATATTTGCAATCGCATAAAGAACTTGTTCGGTGAGGATGAACTGAAACGTCTATCCCCTTGGAAGAGTGTTCAGATGCGTGAAGTCTATCAGATGGGTAGGAAGCATCAAACCTATTCTATTATGGGTATCACTGGTTTAGATTATCTCGATCTTTACAAAAAGTTCACATACACTAATCAGGAACGGTACACCCTAGATCACATTGCAAAGGTGGAGTTGGGTGAAAGTAAAGATGGTAATCCATTTGAAACTTTCCGTGAATGGTATACCAAAGATTATCAATCGTTCATTGAATACAATATTCAAGACGTTGAGATTGTTGATAAACTAGAAGACAAGATGCGTCTAATTGAACTTGCCCTTACGATGGCATACGATGCAAAGGTAAACTTTGTAGATGTGTTAGGTACAGTTCGGTATTGGGATATTCTGATACACAATTACTTAATGAAGAAGAAGGTTGTTATCCCTCAGAAGAAAGAGGGTGAAGAAAAGTACGGTAAGTTTGAGGGTGCGTATGTAAAAGACCCTCAAGTGGGTATGCACAAGTGGGTTATGTCGTTTGACTTGAACTCACTATATCCTCACCTTATCATGCAGTATAACATCTCACCAGAAACTTTGGTGAATGGTGGTGCAAAACCAGTAGATGGTATGGTAGACAAGTTACTTAAAGGAAAAGCAAAGAATGATACAGAATATTGTATGACACCAAATGGTGCATTCTTTCGCAAAGACATTCGTGGATTTCTACCAGAATTAATGGAGACAATGTATAATGATAGAGTCAAGTATAAGAGACTTGCTCTCGAAGCTAAACAAGAGTATGAAGACAGTGGTAACAAAGATATCCTCAAAAAGATATCCCGTTATGACAACATCCAAATGGCAAAAAAGATATCGCTCAATAGTGCGTATGGTGCAATTGGGAATAATTGGTTTAGGTATTTCGATTTGTTGGTTGCTACTGCAATTACAACATCTGGTCAGTTATCTATTCGGTGGGTTGAAAAAAGTCTTAACATATATCTTAACAAATTGCTCGACACTAAGAACCATGATTACATTTTGGCAGCAGATACCGACAGTGTATACGTCAGTTTTGACAGATTGGTTAATAGCGTCTTTAAAGAGGGAACAGAGACTTCAAAAATTGTTACCTTCTTGGACAAAGTTTCAAAAGATAAGCTGGAACCACATATTTCTAAGTCTTATCAAGAGCTTGCTAAAGTAACTAACGCCTACGAACAGAAGATGGAAATGGGACGTGAAGCAATTGCTGACAAAGCTATCTGGACTGCTAAAAAGCGTTATATTCTAAACGTCTATGATATGGAAGGTGTGCGGTTCAAGGAACCACACTTGAAGATTATGGGTATTGAAGCAGTCAAGTCTTCGACCCCTGCCCCATGTCGAGAGAAGATTAAAGAAGCTCTGAAGATTATTATGGACGGTGATAGTAAACAGTTGAATAACTTTATACAAAATTTCCGTGATGAGTTTATGTCTCTTCCACCAGAAGATATTGCATATCCTCGTAGTTGTAATGGTATTCAGCGATGGAGTGGTGATTCTCAGTTGTTCAGGAAAGGTGCCCCCATCCATGTCAAAGGTGCCATCCTTTACAATCACTTAGTTGAAAAGAATAAACTACAGGACAAATACCCTATCATCCAGAACGGCGATAAGGTTCGGTTTCTACATTTGCAGCAACCAAATATATATCAGTCATCTGCCTTTTCTTTTATAACTTCAATGCCAAAGGAACTTGACATTTTTGGTAAAAAAGATTATGATACACAGTTCGATAAGAGTTTTGTAGAACCTCTTAGATTTATTACAACCAAAATCAATTGGTGGATTGATGACTCGTATGGAACTCAGGGGACTTTAGATGGATTCTTCTAATATGATGATAAGCGATTCTTACATACGACTATACGAAGGTGCATTAGACAAGTCATTCTGTGATGGTCTAATCTCACAGTATGAGTCTACCCTTACCACAGAAGCAGACAAAGTGAAGAGTCTGTCCCTATGTTTTCGTCCTGATGGTACGAAGTTATGCGGAGCATGTAACTGCACTCGTATGAATACTATGGAGCATGATGGTTTCGAGGCGTACAATGCGACTCTATTGGACACGTTTCAAGGTTGTATTATGCAGTACTTGAAGGACTGTCGTATTACCAAGAAGATGTTTCCTGATCCAAAGACATGGGGATGGGAAGAGTTTAAGGTGAAGCGGTATCGTGTTGGAGAAGGTGGACCGAATGACGAGCAGTTCAAGGATCATGTTGATGTAAAGAGTCATGCTGAAGCGAAGCGTTATCTAATTATAATGGCGTATCTCAACGAGGACTTTGATGAAGGTGATACACAATTCCCTCATCATGGTGTATCGATACCCCCGAAGACAGGTAGTATTCTTATCTTTCCCCCTCTATGGACACACCTTCACAGAGGGATGCCTCCTATTAATGGAACAGCAAAATATATAACGATGACATATTTGAATTACACAGACATGATAAAGGTGGACTATAAATGAATGATTTAGATAAGTTATATGATATATTAAAAGCAAGTGCAGATCAAACAGGACTTCCTGTTCTGAACTCTTCACAGTTTATTTCTCTTACTGAAGAATATGGTAGAGAAAAGTTTCGTACCTGTCTTGCAGATTATATTACTAAAGAGAAACCCCCATATCCTCTAAAGAAGTTTGAACAAGAGAAAGTAGTCAGGAACTTCCATAAACTTAAACAAGCAGATTGGACTAAGTTTATTATGTCATCTGACAAAGAGGTTCTGGAAAAGTACGATGATTATAATTATCCATATAGTAAGTATGGGTTAGGTGTCATTGATGGACCTAGTACATTCAGTTATTGTTCAGATTCATTTATGAATGATTTAAGAATGTCTTGTGGTTCATATGGTTTCAAGTCTCCTGTAACAAGATGGAATGATGGTGATAATATATGGGGTGCATTAGGACCTATTTGGAGAGGTGTTAACGATTCCAAAGTACTGAGCAGAGATGTGTACACCATGGCTTTTCGATTGGGTACATATATTGCTACACAGTTCAAACCTATTGTTGCAAAGACTATCTACGAGATGTGTAATGCAAAAACTGTATTGGATACTTCAATGGGTTGGGGTGATAGACTGACTGCTTTCTATGCGTCTAATGCTACACATTATATCGGTTGTGACCCTAATCCTAATACCTTTGCACGATATAAGGAAATGATTAAGTTCTATGATAAGCTGACAGGTGGAAAGAAAACAACACAAATTTATAATTGTGGTGCAGAAGATTTACCTTGGGAAGATATCAATAATGTAGATTGTGCATTTACATCACCACCATATTTCTCTACAGAGAGATACAACGAAGGTGGAGAGAAAGAAGAACTACAGTCATGGGCAAAGTTCAATGAGTATGACAAGTGGAGAGATGAGTTCTATCTTCCAGTAGCACATAACAGTTTTAAATCTCTTAGTGATAATGGTGTGCTGATGGTAAATATTCTTGATCCAAAAATCAAAGGAAAACGCTACAGGAGTGGTGACGAAATCGTAGAATCTATGAAGGATAATTTCATGGGACAGATTGGTATGAGAATCATGCAACGTCCACAAGGTAAAGCAGTTTTCTCTGATGAAACTGGTAAATTTGATAAAGATAAAATGAACGAATTTATGAAGAAGGTATATATAGAAAACATCTGGTATTTTGGTAAGAATAAAAATTTAGATATTATGTCTGCTACTAGACGTGGAACACTAGAGGAGTTTTTTTAATGGATCTAAATGATTTAACACCTGTAGAAGAACACAATGGTATACTCTATAAGAGAGATGATATGTATTCTCCTTATGGGGATTTTGTATCTGGTGGTAAGGTGAGACAGTGCCGTGATTTAATCTTATCAAACATGAAACATATACAAGAGGACTGCGACAATACTATTGCAACTGCGGCATCTATTGCATCACCACAGTCTGTCATTGTGTCCAGAGTTGCAAAAGAGTTTGGAATGAAATCCATCATAGGATTTGGAAACACTACAATAGAAAAAGCAAAGAAACAAAAGGCTATGTTGTGGTGTGAAGAAATGGGTTCAGAGTTAATAGTATTGAGCAAGAGTCAAGGTTTTAATAATGTCTTGTATGCCAATCTTGATAAGTTGCAAAAGGAAAGAAAGTTTTTTAAGGTTCTGTTTGGTTACGCTGTAACAAATAACAGGAGTTCGATTATTGGTAGGATTTCAGAACAGGTACAAAATGTTGATTGCGATACTTTGTATGTTCCACTAGGAAGTGGAATGACGTTTACTGGTATCCTAGAAGGAGTTAAACAATACAACAAGAAGTTTAAAGTTGTAGCGTTACAACCATTTGGATATGACAGAAGGAAAGAAATTCATTCTAATCTATCTCAAATGACTTGGGAATATGATTACGAATATCATATGGGAAAATACCCATACCACAAATTGCATAAAGTAGATGCTGGATTTGATATGGATATGATCTACGAGTCGAAGGCATGGGAAATGATGAAAGAACAAATCAACATTTCAGAAAAATCCTGTTTTTGGATTATCGGAAACAGTAATTCTATTCGTTAGGAAAAGGAAGTATAAGTAAGTATGAAGGATTATCACACTAATTCAGATAAAGTAAGAGATTTTATGACATCATTTGATCAGGAAATTAAAAAGAAACCTGATTGGCCTGAAGAGGATGTTATAAATTTAAGAATTGAATTGATTGACGAAGAATTTAAAGAATTGAAAGAAGCTGTTTATTCTAATGACGGTACAATTACAGATGTTGCAGATGCGTTAAGCGACATACTTTATGTGACATATGGGATGGCACATTCATTCGGAATTAACATTGACGAATGTTTTAGGGAAGTTCATGTATCTAACATGAGCAAATTAGGAGAAGATGGAAAACCCATCTATAGAGAGGACGGGAAAGTAATTAAAGGTCCAAACTATAGTCCCCCTAATTTAACAGAATATACAAAAGGAGAAAAGACGTGAACGACAAGGGCGAAATTGATGCACCAGAGCAGTCTGGTGTTATTGCAGAACCATATATGGTTGGGTACAATGAAAATTATTGGAGAACCATAGGTAAGATGGTGGGTATGCGAGTTCTGTATACCTGTATACATATATTTAACACCTATATGATAACAGGAAGTTTGGTTACTGGACTAAAAGTAGCAGGACTAGCATTCTTTATAAACCCTGTTATCTATTGGTGTCATGAAAGATCATGGAACATGTGGCAGTGGGGTAGGTTTGAAAGTACTAAAGCTAAATTTACCGAAGGATTTAGACGTAGTATTGGGAAAGATGTAACGTGGAGAGTGGTAATTTCTATCTCTAACTTTGCACTTCCTTATTTCGTAACAGGTAATTTCGGTGCAGCACTTGCAATCTTTGGATTTGCAACTCTAGTTAATATGACAATTTACTTTGTCTATGAAAGGGTTTGGAATTTCTTTGGTTGGGGTCGTCAAATAAAGGAGACATAAGATGTATGAATATAGTTGTGCAATAACAAGAGTAGTTGACGGTGATACAGTTGACGTAGACATTGATTTAGGATTCGGTGTCTGGATGAGGAAACAACGTATTCGATTATATGGTGTAGACACACCAGAAAGTCGTACAAGGGATTTGGTAGAAAAGAAGCATGGGTTTGCCGCAAAAGAATTTGTACAGTCATATCTTCCAGTTGGTACTACTCAAACCCTAAGAACAAAGTTAGATGATCGTGGTAAGTTTGGACGTATTCTAGGTGAGTTTGTTGCATTTGATAGTGTTAATGATAGACAATCAACTGTTAACGATTTGTTAGTAAGTAATTATCATGCAGTCCCTTATTTTGGTCAATCGAAAGAGGACATCGAAGAAGGACATTTGGAAAATAGGAAGAAGGTTAAGCTATGAGTGATTTCTTAAAGAATGTAGTAAAGGATGTTGGTAATGAATATGCATCCTTGGTCGAAGATGGTGTAGAAGCAGGAGATGTGGTCAGTTTCATTGACACAGGATCATATATCTTCAATGCTTTATTGAGCGGTAGTGTTCATGGGGGGTTGCCTGCAAATAAAATTACAGCACTCGCTGGTGAAAGTGCCACAGGCAAGACCTACTTTCTTATGGGGATTGTAAAGAATTTCCTAGACCAAAATCCTGATGGTGGTGTGGTATATTTTGAAAGTGAATCTGCACTTACAAAGGATTTGATAACCAAACGAGGGATCGATCCCAAACGTATGGTTATCATGCCTGTCACTACAGTGCAAGAGTTTCGCACACAAACATTGAAGGTTTTGGATTCATATCTTTCACAAGATGATTCAGTCAAGAAACCTCTATTCCTATGTCTTGATTCACTAGGTATGTTGTCTACTACTAAAGAAGTAGAAGATACAGCTGACGGTAAAGAGACAAGAGACATGACACGAGCTCAAGTGCTAAAGGCAGCGTTCCGTGTCCTGACTCTGAAACTTGGTAGAGCAAAGGTTCCTATGGTTGTCACCAATCATACTTACGAGAGTATGGGTCTGTTCTCTACTAAGGAGATGGGTGGTGGATCAGGGTTGAAGTATGCTGCATCTAGTATCATCTATCTGAGTAAGAAGAAAGAGAAAGATGGTACTGAGGTTATCGGTAATATCATCCACTGCAAGAACCACAAGTCTCGTTTGACTGTTGAGAATAAGATGGTTGATGTTCGACTTCTGTATGAACAGGGTTTGGATAGACACTACGGACTACTGGAACTTGCCATTAAATATGATATCTTTAAATCGGTGAGTACTCGTATCGAACTTCCAGATGGTACTAAGACTTTTGGTAAGACTATCATCAACGATCCTGAGAAATATTTCACAGAAGAAGTGATGGCACAGTTAGATGAAGCCGCTGGTAAGGAATTTCTTTATGGGTGAAGCCAAGAGAAAAGCAGACAGCATCAAAAATAAATATCAGTATGTTACTAATGCAGATGGATCAGGACAAGCAATCGGTATTACAGATAATGGTATGTATGATGGTGTAATTTATCGTTACGGAAAAGTAACCTTTGGTAAAGAAACTACCAAAGGGAACTTGCCTTTTCGGTTTGAGTATGATATATTAGACCCTGTTAAATTGAATCAGGAAGATTTTGGAGATGACTTCTTTAATCTTATTGGTGATATATTAGTTGATATTATAGACGAAAAAGTGGAGACTCAGGAAATTGGTTACAACAGCACAAACGATTGAACGAACAGCATTAACGCACCTTGTGAACAATGAAGAATATGCCCGTAAAGTGCTACCCTTCATCAAGGTTGATTACTTTGCAGACAGGGTTGATCGTACAATCTACGAAGAGATTTCTAAATTCGTAGATAAATACAATAAGATACCTACCCAAACCTCTTTAGAAATTGAAGTTCAATCCAGAAAAGATTTGAATGGAGATGACTTTGCAAAAGTTATAGAAGTCATTAAGAGTCTGGAACCAACTAAAGTAGATTTTGATTGGTTGGTTGATACGACTGAACAATTCTGTAAGGATCGAGCAGTATACAATGCTATCGTTGAAGGTATTTCTATCATTGATGGAAAAGATAAAAA
>Ga0114997_10001580_pt1 | contig 18811 bp, 13 predicted proteins | sample ArcticOcean_MG_C_2_FD_87045 | JGI IMG/M metagenome (GOLD analysis project Ga0114997, IMG submission 87045) | Marine microbial communities from western Arctic Ocean - ArcticOcean_MG_CB4_136 | ecosystem: Environmental > Aquatic > Marine > Oceanic | place: Arctic Ocean: Canada Basin | collected...
ATCCTTTATTTGTGAAAAGATTTCATTGGGAAACCACATTTTTAATAATAATAAATAATTATTATTAAATCAATTTAATCTCTATAATAGAAGTTTGATAACCATTTTGATTAATATTCTATATATTATATTTAACTATATAATTGTTGATGATTCTTCACTCAAAAATGTCGTTGCACCTAATGGAGCTGCCTTGATCGCATTTTGTAATGTAGCCATCACCTCTGTGGGACCGAAATTATTGCTTTGGATTATGGATTCATAAAATGTTTTTTTAAAAATTTCTTTTTCAATTCCTTGTAATTCTTCTAATTTTTCTTTATATTTATCTATATCTATTTCCTCGTTTAATTTATCTAAAGCTTTTTGTCTCTTTTTTAAAGCTTTATCTATACTTTTATCAAATTTTTCTAACCTTTTCTCCTTTTTTTTATCTGTCATACCTTCTATTATATAGTTTTTTTTATACACCAATCTTGCGGATCCTTCGCCGTTTATTTTTAAAATCCAAAAACAAAATAAAACACCAATTAATACCAATGCAAAATAGCCTAAATATAAACCCATTTTTTTTTTATACATATATATACTTAAAAATATTTAATTTGTGTCTAAATCAAATTATACAAGGAACCATATTTATTCATATTAATTTGAGAATCATGTGAACTTACTCCTGGTATTTGGCTTAAAATAATTTCCCCAATATTTTCAGGAGTAATATTGTCTTTTTTCTCTATATTTAATTTGTCACACAGTCTTAATAGATATTCTACTATCTCAGTAATATCGTGTGTCTTTATTACCGAAAACCCATTGTAATAATGTAAACTAAAAATGCTGAATGTAATGTATTTTCATTGACTTTAACCTATTCATCGGTTGATAGATTATACTCGGTTTTTACAAGTTTTTAAACATATGTAACATAAATCATTCATGTATATTGTTGTTTTATTTCTTTTTCGTTTTTCTACTATTTTTGGATTTTTTATTTTTGGATTTTTTATTTTTTCTTCTTTTATCTTTCTTTTTGGTATATCTTTTCTTATTTTTTTGAGTTTTATTTTTTTTTTTAACAATAAGTTTTTTTGTTTTTAACATACCTTTCAAAGTATTATATAATTCGCTATTTACTATACCTTTTTTAATATAATTAATTTGGGGTTTTTTAAAATTATTATTTAAAAATAAAAGTCCTGCAGGTACTGCTAAATTAGCATTATTTAATACATCAATATTAAATCCCAATGATTTATATCCACCATTTTGTGTATATAATGTATATTCATATTCTTTCATATATATTAATTACACATTTTATTTATATGTTTTTTTATTCCAATCAAAAATTTTAGAAACATCTTTTTTAAGGACTTTTATTTCTTTTTTTTCAACAACCACTTCTTTTTCTTTAAATAAACAACTTGCTAGTTCTGGATTTTCGTGAAAAAAGGAAATATCATATTTTTTTGAAACACAATTGTATATAATCATGAATAATTCATATGAAGCGTTGTTCATTTCATCATTATATTTATCTTTTTCAAATATATTAAAAAATTCATTATGACAATCATTTAAAATATTACAATATTTTTTTTCTATTTTACTTAACATTTTTTCCTCGAAATTATTAAAAAAATTTGTATATAAAATGGTCGAGGTTTCTTCATTATTTAAAAATTCTTCCAATTCAATATTTTTAATTTCATCAATTTTATTATATTTTTCTGATTCGTTCATGTGTTGGAATATCTATATACAAAAGATGCTATTTCATCTCTAAATTCTTTCTCGTTATTAATAACGAAACCATTTGAAAGAATAAGATCTTCAATATCATTCATAAAATTATCAACATAATCTTTTTTTTTTAAAATATATCCATTCAAATAAATCCTTTCTTTTTCAATATTTTTATTATTATTTGAATATGTATAATAATTTTTTTCTAATTGTTCTTCTAACCATAATAAAAATTTTTTGTTATTTTTTTCGTAATTCATATTATGAATTTATGGTAACAAACGTTTAAATGATTTAGTTATATGTTCTTTTAATATCATTTTTGAAGACAACTTCTCTTTTCTGTTTAATATACTTAATGATATCTTTAATACTTTGTGTATCTGAAATACAATCTTTCAAACATTCTTCTAAAAACTTGAAATTTAAAGGTGATGTCTGTTTTACATTTTGAAATTTTAGTTTTCCATCTGTAATTTCAACGACGGCATTTTGAAGTTGATTTGTTTCCACAAAATCAAAAATTTCCTTTGAGATGATGTTACGGTTATTCCTAAGTTCTTTAACCTTTTCACAGTATTTTTTAAGTTGATTGTCGTAATTAACCCATTCTTTTATTGATTGAGAAAGAACATCCATATAATATATAATTCTATAAAAATTATTGTTTATCATTTTTTTTAATTATTTTATTTACTCGATTAATGATTTTGTATATACGCATCAATAACACCATTGTAACTAAAATAAGTAAAAATCCTAAAGCTACGAAAATAATTGATAAATAAATATAAGGGTATATTTCGTTTAGAATTATACTAATTATTGGATTTAACATTTCTTTGATTTTATCTTTAACTTCATTACTTTTAAGTAAGTTAATACATTCTGATAATACTGTTTTTTTTAAATTTTCTTTTAAATCATTCATAATATAATAAAATAAATTATTAATACAATTTATTCGTAATTTTACAATTTTAAAGTTATATGTATTTATTAATAATGTCAACACATTCAATTGAAGATATTAATTTAGATAATATTAATTTAGGTACACCTTATACTATACAAGGTGGTGCTTATTTTTCAAAAATAAAATTAGACGGGGATGCCTTAATTATTCAAACACCAAAGTCCGAAACTAAAAATGGTATAAAAATAACTGGAAAAAGGATGTATTGCGATTTAAAATTTAATTTGGATGATAATGAATATTATGAATGGTATGATAAATTAGAAGAAAAAGTTAAACAATTAATTTTTGATAAAAAAAAAGAATGGTTTCATGAAGACATAACTTTAGAAGAAATAGAATATAATTGGAATACTGCATTGAGAAGTTACAAAACAAAATTCTATTTATTTAGAACATTAATAGATAAATCCAAAATAATTAATGATTATGATTTACAAATTTGGAGCGAGGATGAAAATTTATTAAATTTAGAAGATTTCAATGTTAATTCAAAGATAATAAGTATAGTAGAAATAAAGGGATTAAAATTTACTAGTCAATCATTTTCTTTAGATTGTGTATTAAAGCAAATAATGGTTTTGAAGGAAAATAAACAACAAAATATTTGTTTAATTAAAAGAAATCTTAAAGATTTAGAAAATAAAAATGAAGTTTCTATTGATAATTTGATCGAAGATAAACCTCATGTTGAAGAAGAAAAGGAAGAGGTGAAAGAAGAAGTTGAAGGAGAAGTTGAAGGAGAAGTTGAAGAAGAAGTTGGAGGAGAAGTTGAAGGAGAAGTTGAAGGAGAAGTTGAAGGAGAAGTTGAAGGAGAAGTTGAAGGAGAAGTTGAAGGAGAAGTTGAAGGAGAAGAAAAAAAAGATTTAGAAAAAGTAAAAGCATATATAACTGAAGGAAGTTTAGAAAAAGGCAAAGATTTAGAAGAAAAAGATATGATAGAAATTAATTTGGAATTACCTGAAGATTTAGAAAAAAATGTTATGAAATTAAAAAAACCAAATGAAGTGTATTATAAAATGTATAAAAATGCAAAGGAAAAGGCAATATTGGCAAAAAAATTAGCAATACAATCATATTTGGAATCAAAACAAATAAAAAAAACATATTTATTAGATTTTGACAATGAAACCGAAGATTATATAGATAATGATTTAGAGAAAATGATAAAAGGTAATTAAAAAATATTGTAATCAAGACATAATAAATTAAAATAATTTAAAAAAATATTTTATGTGTTCATTTTATATAATGTTGAAAAAGTTAGTTAAAGATTGTTTTTCAAACCAATTGGTTTTAGCAATAGCAGGAGTTGTGTTACTCTACGCACTCTACGATTATTCTAGAATCAAGTCAATGATCACTTCTGGATATTCAAATAAAGAAGTTGTGAGTGAAGTAGGAAGTGAATTAAACAATAATGAAAAAGTAAATTCAAATGCAGGAGCATGTGGTTCAAATTACAATGATGGAGCAAATGATTTAGCAAGAAATTCTGGACCAGCTAGCGCAAATGGTATTTCTGGACCTTCTGTACCAAAAGCATGTGCTAGACAGGAAGTAATTGACCCAAAGGATTTGCTTCCTAAGGATAGTAACAGTCAATTCCAAAAAATGAATCCTAGAGGAAATGGAGGTTTGTTGGATGTATCATTATTGGAAGCTGGTCACCATATTGGTATCAACACTGTTGGGTCGAGTTTAAGAAACGCTAATTTACAAATCCGCTCTGAACCTCCTAATCCTCAGATGAAGACTGGACCTTGGAACAACTCTACAATGGGTCCGGATTTAAATCGTCGTCCTTTAGAAATTGGGTGCAATTAAATTTTTATTTTTTTATTTATAATTTTATTATAAATAAATGGAAAGTGGATATTTTGCAATAATATTAATAATATTTATAATTTTAATTTGTTCAAAAATGTTTATGGAATCGGATTATTACAATTTGAGTTGTATAGTATCAACGGTGGATGGAAATAAATATTGTGTGAGAGTAAAAGAAAATTTGAAACATCAAGAAACGGTAGATTTATTGGCACGTGTAACAAATAAATGTAAAAAATTGGTTGAATATTTGGGTGAGAAATATCCAGAGAGGGGTAATGTAAAAAGGTTAGTTAAAAATTTTAATCCAACACAAGTGAAGGAAATATTACCAACAAGTGAATTTACAGCATATTCGGAAAACAAAGGAGAAAAACTAGCATTTTGTACAACAACAAAAAAAAATGGTGGAAATATGATAGATGAAAATACATTAACTTTTGTAGCAATTCATGAAATATCGCATATAGCCTCAGAATCAATTGGTCATAATGATGAGTTTTGGAAAAATTTTAAATTTTTATTGGAATATGCTGAAAAAATAAAAATATACAAACCGATAGATTATAAAAAGAATCCAAAAAATTATTGTGGAATGAGGATATCGGACAATCCTTATTATGATCTATGATTAGAATAAACCTTAAATCTATATTTTATGTTATTTTCATTTATAATGGGGCTTACTTTTGTTAAAGAAAAATGGGTTGGTATATCGGGAAAAAAGGTATCGCATTCAAAATCTTTATAAATTTGTGTTAAATAAATTTTATCGACATCGTTAATAAAAGTATTGTATATTTGTTCACCTCCGATTATCCAAGTACAATTATATTTTTTTTTATTCACATATTTTTTAAAAGTATCAACATTATTAAAATAGATGGGATTATCGTTTATATTATTTTTCTGATTCAATTTAAACAAACTATAATCATTTTTCATTGTAAAAATAATATTTTTCCTTTTAGGTAAAGTTTTATTTAATGATTTGAAAGTATTATGACCCATTGCAACAACATTATTTCTGTTTCCGATGGTTTTATATTTGAAATATTTTAGGTCTTGTTTTAGTGACCAGGGTAATGTATTATTTTTACCAATTCCATTATTTTTACAAACAGCAACTATAATATTCATTTTATGTAATAAATATTATAATTTATATTTATATAGATGTCGGAAATTATTAAAATATGTCATATAGATAATGAAAAAATAAAGGAAACATATAATTTCGTTGGGAATAATTTAGAATTTAGAAGTGAAACTGAATCTAAAGTAGGTACTATAATAAATAATTATATTCATAAGGATGATTCTATAAAAAGGATAAAGAACAAAATAATAATGAATTGTAATTTAAATGTGAGTATGTCGGAACTTTATCTATTTACAATAACAAAACCCAATATAAATGTAGAAAAGATTTATAATGACTTAACCCAAAATGATAAAAATATTTTAACCAATGATTTATTATGTAATTATTATTTGAACATTGTTGATAATAATATTTTTGATAAAACGGATTGTAGTGAATTAGAAAAGGATGTTTATAGTTTTGATGATTTGTTGAATTTAGATAAAATAAATAATAAAAATGAGATGATGCATACTTTGGGGCATAAAGTTATATTAAAACGTAATTATGAATTTGTTACAAACCCATTTTACTTTGTAAAAGATAAAAATATCGAATCAATAATAAATTTCACAACATTACAAAATAATAAATTATTATTTGAATTTGGAGATTTGAAAGATAATACAATATATTTATGTACGGCAGAAGAAGTTTTAAGTATTGGTAAAGATTTGGGGGTATCAGAAGATTATTTATTAAAATTATATTTCCCTGAATTATATATCACTTACAAGGTAAAATCTTTGGAAGATTTGTTGAAAAATCGGGATTCATTAATAAGGAATGATGTCGAGTATAATAATACAAACAATATAGAGTTATATAATGATAGTATAGATTTGTTGTATAATTTATATTATAAAAGTTTGGTTGAAAAAAAACAATTGGATTATGTTTTATCTGGTATAAATAAAATACAATTAACAATACATCCTTTGGCAAAAATAACACTACCATTGGAATTATTATTTAAATTTGTTCACTCAAGTGATGATATACCTTTGATAAAGTATAATCCTGGAAAGGGACAAGAGAATGTTTATAGGTTATTTACAAGTGAAAGGGAATCCGAGAATGGTAAAAAAATCCCAAAATTGTATGAAGAACATAAATTTAAAAAAACAAAAATTCTAAAATTAATATCACAAATAGATAATAGGAAAAAGGTAACCTATACGATAAGGGAAATAATAGACGGTGAAGAAATTTACATATTTTGTGGTTTTTTGGAAAATGGAGATATAGAATTACAAATAGATTTAAAGGATAAATACAAAAGCGTTGAATATATTAACACATTGATAAAGGAGAAGTTAAATTCATTAATATTGGTAAATATAAATAAAGTTTTGGAGCAAAGTGGTTATAGTTACAATTTATATGAAAACATACATGATGAATATATTGAAATAAACAATGTGGAATATCATATAAAAATTAAAAACAATAAGAAAATTAATTTAAAAAAAATAATAAAATGCATTACAAATGTTTTTAAACTTGATACTATAAATATTGAAACTGCCAAGGATGAGATATTGATGAACTATAAAAGAGTATCTAATTTTGACGTTATGGATAGTATAAATGCTTATATAACAACTCAAAAGATGAAAAATATATTATTATCAAATATAATCGAAGGGTTGATGGAAAATTACAAATTAACAAAAGCAGTAGCAGAAGAAAAATATAATACATGGATGACAAATATAAACTTTGAAGTTGCTACTTTTGAAAATAAAAAAATAAAAATATTGTCAAATCCAGGTTTCAGAATTACTATAAAAAATAGAAAGGAACTTACAAAGGAACAAATATTTTTAAGTTTATCCGATATAGTTATAGAAAATATAACTGATTTGAAATATATAGAATTCATTAGTATTTTTATAGATTCTTTATTTAGATTATTATTTAATATGGAAAAAAGAGATGAAAAGGAGGTTAATAGACTATGTAAAGGTAAAAAACAAAATGATATAATTGAAAAAAAAGAAATTCAAGCGGTGGACATAGTGGAAGGATTTGATGACGAAGTATTTGAAGACCTAATAGGTATGGAAGAATCATCGTCTGATGAGGAAGAGGAAGAAGAAGAAATGAAAAAAACTAAAAATATTGTAAGTAAAAAAAATGTAGATAAGGAAGAAATGGAAGTTGATTTTTCGGATATTCATATTTCGGGATCAAAAAATTATTTTTTAAATCGTTTAAGAAAAAAAGAGCCCAATTTATTTTTAATAAAAGCCAAAAAAGGTTTTAAAATGTATTCAAGGTCCTGTCCTTGGCAACATAAACAATATCCAGTAATTTTAACACAAGATGAAAAAGATTATATTGATGGAAGAGATAAAGAGTTGAAAATAAATTCATATGATGAACATATAACATATGGTACTACCAAAAAAAAGTATCATTATATATGTCCAAGGTTTTGGTGTTTCTCTGATGAAAATGGAAAACAGAGAAGTTTATCATTTGAACAAATAAATAACGGTGACTGTGGAGGATGGAATGCATTAATAAGAAAGAAGAGTGGTAAAGTACCAAAAGGTAAGAGAATATTTGAGTTTACAGATGTAAAAAAACACAAGGAAGGAGTAGATACAGATAATTTATTAGTTTATAGACCGATGTACCCAGGTTTCCAACATGGAAACGATACGCATCCCGATGGTTTATGCGTACCTTGTTGTAACATGGGGGCTAGGACATATAAAGATCAAGATAACAATGTGTGGGAAAAAATAGAAGAAAAAACAACAAACGAAATTGGTAAAACGGTAAATAAAATATTATATAAAAATACAAAAACAGGAGAGAAAACTGAAAAAAAACCAGGTAAAAGTTTAAAATATAAATACATGTTTAAAGGAAATCCCTTACCAAAAAATGCAGAAATAGGACCCGATGGTAAAATAGATTTATCGAAAATAACAAATCAAAGTGGTAAACGACAAAAAAGACCATTACCAAAACCCAAACAAATAAAAGGATATAACAAGTGTAACCAAAAAATGGAAAAGGAAGGTAATGAAAAAGAGGAAGAAAGAAATGAAGAAGAGAATGAAACAAAAAATGAAAAGAAAAAAGGTAAAATAAATAATGCACCATTGTTAGATGCATTTCCTTTAAGAATTAACAAAATAGGTTATTTACCGTTGATTTTACAAAGATTTATAGGTTATGATTCTAGAAAAAGGTGTCAAAAAACATTTACTGACAGTAGATTAAAAGACAATACATGGTGTTTATTAAGAGTCGGAATTGAAAAAAATAAAAACCAATCTTTTTTAGAAATAATGCGATATTATTATAATGAAATTAATAAAGTAAATCTATCCTTATTGGAATTTAAAAATGAAATATTTAAAAGATTAAATGATAAAATATTTATAAAATTGCAAAATGGAAATTTATATAAAATATTTAAAAAAAATGAAGGAAACGAAGAAGTATATCAAATATTTAAAAAATATATATATGATAAAGAAGAGGAAATAAATTATGAATATTTATGGGATTTTATATGTTTACCTGAAAAAGACGGTGGTCTTTTTAAAGACGGTTGTAATTTAATAATATTGAGAGAACCAGAAAATGATTTATTGCAAAAAATAGAATTAATATGTCCAACCAATTTATATTCAGGTCAATCATTTGATATATCAAAACCAACGTTGATAATGTATACGTTAAATGGTTATTATGAACCCTTAATAAGATATAAAGTAAAAGGAAATAGTATTGAAGAAAAAATAATTTTTGATATAAATAATTTAAAAAAAGATGCCCCTGAATTATTAAAAGTTATTAATATAATAGTTGAAAAAACAATACACGGTTGTAAAACACTAAAAAGTAAACCATTTGAATATAATGAAAAGTATGATTTTCAGTCAAATATAACATCTTATGAATTAATAAAATTATTAAAAAAAATAGGAATAGGAGTGGAAAACCAAGTTTTAAATAATAATATGAAGGTTGTGGGGTTAAATGTGAAAATAGAAATTGATGGTAAAACATACAAATTGTATTTACCAACCTACCCATCTGCTATAAATGTTAAACTGGGTGTGATAGAAATAAAGGATCCAAATAATCAATTGGGAACGGAATTTCATGTTACATTAGGGTTATTGAAAAAAATACATGAATCAAGTAATAAAAAAATATTGTGTGAACCAAAAATTAAAATTGTAAATGACAAAATGATAGTTGGGATTATAACACAAACAAATCAATTTATACCGGTAATTCCAACACCTTATCAAGAGGCATCTCCTGGTTGGAAAGACGACGAAGAACCAGACGGTTTAAAGGTAATAGAAAACAATACTGGATATTACAAAGATTACTTTAATAATGAAAATATGATGATGGAAAAAAAAACAGAAAACAAAAAAAGAAAAACAGTAATAAAGAAAATAAAATTGGAAAGTAATTTTTATAATGTTTTTAGAAATACATTAAGAATAGTATTGAATAATAATAATGTTTATAGATTAGATTTATTAAAACTAATAGAAGACAATCGTATCTATTATAGTGTAAAAATTAAATCATTAAGCGAAAAGTTATTTAAAATAATGCAAGATCATATAGAATTTACAATCTTTGGAGATATGGATTACGAAGAATTAGAATCCGTAGAAAAATGTTTCGGAATTTTAGATGAAACACCGTGTCGTAGTAAAAAATGTTGTACATTTTCAGAAACAAAATCAGGTGGTAAAAATTGTAAATTATTTATACCCGAAATAAATTTAATAAACGGTAGAGATAATAGGGAGTATTATTTTTTGAAAATCAGTGATGAAATAATAAGATATAAAAAAATGAGATTATTTTTGTTTGATAAAAGCACGTTTTTTTCCTTCACAGAAATACATTATAAATTAAACGACCGTGAAATAATATTACTGGAAGATTTGTTATTGAATGAATATTTTGTCGATATAAAACCTTATAAAAAATCTAAATTTATTAATACAAAAAGATTATTTGATTTGTCGGAACCATTAAACGGTAAAAAATATAAAGATGATTTTGAATTGGAATATGAAGATAAAACAAAAAAAATAGTTGGTAAAGAAATAAAAAATAATAGTTTTAAACTAGAAGAAGTAGAACATATTTCGGATAATGAATGTATTTTAAAAAAGCCAAAATTAAAATTAGGTAATTGGGTAAATAAGGGGATGGATGAAAATGATTTTAAAATATTAGAATTAAAAAGTACCAGTAATTGTGTTTTGGGAGGATTAAAAATGATAATTGAAGATTTTACAAAAGAAAATGTATCAAAGGTGGAAATAAAAAAGTCTTTAATAACAACGTATGAAAGACTTTTGGCTAGTGAAAATGGTAGAGATACATTAATAAAAATATGGGATAATGATAACAAAATAAAGATAAAAACTCGATTCATTAATGGTGAAAAATTGGATTCAATTATAATAAATGAAACATATAAAATAACAATATCCGATTTAATATCAATAACAAAATTTTATAGTATTCCTTTAATTTTATTTTCACCAAAAAAATTGACATGTTTCGAAAAAAGGTACAATTCAATTATTATAGGTGGAAAAATAAATCAAAAATTTTATTTATTATTAATTGGCGGACATTCATGTAATAAAAGTCCATCAAGGCAAAAGCAACCGGAATTTGGAATAATCCAATATAAAGGAAATATAGAAATAAATGTAAATGCTATTGGTAGTAAATTGTTTGAAGAATTAACGAAAGATGATTGGAGTACGACAAAAAGTCGTGCGACAATTAAAGATTTTGATGACTATAGAAAATATAATCCAAAAGACCCAAAAAAGAAATTTGATAAAATAAAACCGTCTTCAAAGAAATAGATTCAACTGTAAATTTCTATAGTTGTTTCTGTTTCTATCCGGAGTTCTTGCTATATTATTAACAGTTCTAAAAACATCTTCTTCATTAACTATATTTTGACTAGTTAATAATGGTATAATTAAAGGTGGTAATGGATGAGATGGTAATGGAGGAGGAGGAGGTAATGGTGGAGGTAATGGTGGAGGAGGTTGTGGATTAGCAAGACGACGCAATCTAATGTTTTCAATAACACGAAGTGGTGGTGGTGGAGGAGGTCTTTCTAAATTTACACGCTGATACAAAACAGAGCTATTATGTCTTAAAATAATATTGTTAGAAATATCAATATTTTTTTTTAAAATACATTTGAACTTATTGAATTTAAATATTCTATTTAAAACCTTTAAAATATTTTTTTTGTTATAATTTCTAACATTTGGATTAGAGGAATATTTTGATCTTAAAAACAATCTCAGTGGACTTTTGAGTTTATTTAAAAATTCAGAAATTTCTATTTGGGATAAATATATCGGTTTAAAAACAAAATTTATATTTTCTTTTAATTGTTCAATCATATCTATAATTTCATGCATTAAATTATCACAATTATCAGGAAATTGAGTAATAGCGTTATCTTTTAAAATTTCAAAATACTGATAAGATAATATTTTAACGTTAAAATTGCAAATCATAAATAATTTAATAATAATGGGAATATCAAATTTTAAATTTAAAAGTTTAATGTAAATATTTATAAGATGTATTTTTGTAAATCTAATATTAGTATATGGATTTCTAGGATGTATTGCTGTTGGAAATAAACCATCACTATTAAACAAATTTTCTTTAATAATATTTATAATATCAGTTAATCTAAAATTATATTTTGTTTTATTTTGTAAAATCATAATTTTTTGATTTTCGGGATAAATAGATAATTCATTAAAATTCAAATCGGTTTGAATATCATAATACAAAGCTTTTTTTATTTTAATCAAGTAAGAAAATCTCGATAAACAATTAAAAATATTTTTGGCTTTACAATAAACATTTAAAACATGTTCGTAACTATCATCTTTTGATAAAAAAATATTATCAATAAAAATAGAATAAAAAATTTGTATTAAACTTTTATCAGAATTTTTAATATTAAAAAAATGTATAATATATTCCTTTTTATCTAACTTTAAACAAATATCAATAATAATTTTATAAAAAATTTTATTTTGATAAATCATCTTTAATAATATATTAATATATTATTAAATTTAAAATTTTAAAACCCAGGTTCATAAGAATCATCCACAATACCTGTATTTTTAGAATCAATATAATTTACATTATCATTAATTTGTATATTATTTTTAGAACAATAAATAGTCTCATCTTCCATTTTTTCCAGTATAAGGTCAACATTCATATCTTCTTCTAATTTTTTACTACTTAATTCGGTCATTTTATTAATATTCAACATGATATCAAAAGAACTCGTACCATAATATCCATCTTGTCCACACATAATATTTGCAGAAACACCTGTCATCAAATCTAATTCGGCGTGTCTTGCTGCTCTTAAAAACATTTCTGGTGTTTCTTCAAATGAAGCCTTTGCAATGGGTCCAATATCATCATTATTAATACCATGTCTAAAAATAGAAACCATTTTTTTAGTTGCACAAATTCTGTCACACAACATCGACATATGATGATGATTAATGTAATCACTCTCAAAACTTTCATCCAATTCATTATAAACACAATTTCTAGCAGCTTCAAGACCTAATACATCAAAAACTTCTTGTATATCATTTGATACCGTTTTTGTAACATCGATATTTTCTAAAGAAAGAGTATCCAATAAATTACTACCAACTGTATCTAGGACCCAACTAGTTTCGGTCAAATAATTAGTTTCCTTGTATTTCAATTTATTTGTCACTTTTCTAATAATAATTTTTGGTATATTTTTAATACCCTTGAGAATAACGTTATTCAACATATTTTCTTGAATATTTTTAAGCAAATAGATTTTATCTTCTTGATCTAATGATTTCTTTTTATTATTAATTAGATTTTTATTATTAGCTATTCTTACTCTAAAAATTAAATTTTTATCATTAAAGTCAGAATAAATACATCTAGTGTCTTCTTTAAAACCATGTTTAATTGCAAAATGAACATCGTCCATTGTAATATTTCTTTCCAACATTTGTTCTCTACTAAATTTAAAACGAATTATCCATTTTGAAAATGCGTCATCTTCATCATCCGGTCCATTACAATCTTCCATAATATTTTGATATTCTCTATATTGTTCCATAATATATGTATCTTCCTTAATTAACGTATTCATATTATCGGGGTCAAAATAGATACTAATAGAATCCGTAATATCTCTAAGACATGTATATTCCAGTTGATATTTAAATTCCAATGCCTTTTGTTTATCCGCTTCATCATCTCCAACCAAATAAATGGTTGTCGATGGTTTCTTTGGATTATGTGATAATGATAGAATCTCTTCAACTCTAGGTAATCCTCTTGTTACATTGGATTTAGATGCTACACCAGCAAAATGAAAAGTATTGAGAGTCATTTGTGTGGTTGGCTCACCAATGCTTTGTGCGGCAACAATTCCGCACATATCTCCCGGGTGAACAAGAGATTTCATATAACTTTTTCTAATATTTTCTAGAAGTAATAAAATGGCTTTTTTATTAAATTTTCTAATAGATAAAAGTTCTTTGGGTGATAAGTAAAAGTAATAACAAATTTCAAATAGTTTTGTGGGTGCATATAGTTCATTATTTTGCGTGAGAATATTCCAATAATTATCGAGCAATTTATAAAGTTCAAGTGGACTAATATCAACCATAGAATTTTTATTGATATTAAGTGATTTTTCAATATTATTTATGATTCTTTTAAAATGAACCGGTACAAAAACTTTGGTTTCGCTATTGAAATTAAATACATTTTCAACAAGTAATTTTCTATTTTCGATATATACATTAATCATTTGTTTTGTTTTAATTTTCAATTGTGCGTTTTCTTTTTTCATTTTGGAAATCACATCCTTTGTAAAGTTAACGCTACCCTTTTTCTTAATATCTTTAGGAATTTGAAAATGTGCATAAATTTCATCAATTGAGAAATTAGCCAATTGTAAAACTTGTTGTTCTGTTTTTGAGGGATTAATGTGGTCATCACCATATTTAAACTGTATGATTTTCCCTTTGTTATTTCTTACCGTCATGTCATAGTGTACTTTTAAATCTTCCATCCCCTTAATCAATCTTCTTTGAACATAACCAGTTTGGGAAGTTTTAACAGCCGTATCAATGAGACCAGTACGTCCTCCCATAGCGTGGAAAAACAATTCTTGCGGGGTCAAACCTTGAATAAATGAACTTTCAACGAATCCTCTAGCTTCGGGTGTGTCATCATATTTGGAAAAATGTGGTAATGTTCTATTATCAAAACCATATGGAATTCTGTTACCGTCGACATTTTGCTGTCCTAAACATGAAATCATTTGTGCAATATTAAGATTTTTACCTTTTGAACCGGCGTTAACCATTATAACAAATCCATTATCTTTAGACAAACTGGTTCTTCCAATTTTACCGGCATCACCCTGTGCCTTATTCAACATAGAATTAATTTGGGTTTCGAATTCAATATTATTTGGTTTTCCGGTATTATTTTTAAACAATCCTAAATGAATTTGGTGAATTAAATCATAAACATCTTTTTTCTTTTGATTTACAGCAGAGGCAATTTTTTCATTTGTTTCAATATCACCAATTAGGTCACTAATACCAACACTAAAAGAAGATAATTTCATGTATTCTGTTACAATATTTTGAATATTGTCGATAAAGTCACACGCCATTTTCTCGGAATAATCATTGAAAATAGTATGTATAAGACCTTTAGATGTTGAACCCAATGTACCTTTTTCCATTTGTCCCCTAATATATTTACCATTTACAATCTCAATAATATTATTTGACTCCCGGTTATTTTCTTTATCACAATACATATTATTCGTCATCCTACAAGACATTGGTGGTAAAATTTGTGATAATATTTCAAAATTGGAATAAGTATCTTTTTTATCTTTGAACATATCAACATTTGTTTTATTAAAAAGCATGAGTAGATTCATAGCAGTTCTTTTATCAAACACAATATCTTTTCTCGTAAAACGATTACAACCTAGTAAAGAATCTTGGAAAATACCGATAATAGATGAATTGTTTGCCGGTGAAATAATTTGATGTGGAATTGCACATAAATTTATTAATTCACTTTGACTTTCTTCATCTTGTGGACCATGCATATTCATTTCGTCACCGTCAAAGTCTGCATTATATGGCTTTGTAACAGCTACATTAAGTCTAAAAGTTTTACCTTTTTTCATAATTTTAACTTTATGACACATCATACTCATTCTATGAAGTGTAGGTTGTCTGTTAAATAAAACAGGGTCTCCTTCTAATAAATGTCTATGTAATGTATCACCTTCGTCTAATTTAATAGAATTTCTATCAACATATTTAAGAGAAATGCTTTCACCAGTTCCCTTTTCTAAAATATTAGCACCAGGATATGTTTCAGGTCCATTTACCATTAGAGTTGTTAAAAATTTAATATTTCTTTTATTTACCTTGGCTGGAAAAGTAATATTTTTTGCAATAGCAATAGGAACACCCAATTCTTTAATGGAAATATTAGGATCTGGTCCAATAACACTTCTAGCAGAGAAATCAACACGCTTACCCATCAAATTTCCTCTTACTCGACCAGTTTTACCAAGAAGTCGTTCTTTAATTGATTTTAAAGCCCTACCAGACCTTTGAGCAACAGGTGCGCATCCAGGAATTTTATTATCAATCATTGTTGCTACATAATACTGAAGAACCATTGTCCAATCATCAATTACGTTTGCTTTTGCATTTTCTTGAATTTTCTTTTGTAATGCCTTATTAGTTTTGATAATACTTACAATAATATGAGAAATATCGTCTTCACTTCTTTGATGTGAATCCATTTTAACAGATGGTCTTACTGCAGGAGGTGGAATAGCTAAAACTTGACATACGAACCATTCAGGTCTTGACCAAATTGGACTAAAACCCATGAATGTAATATCTTCATCAGAAATTCTTCTAAATATTTTTATTACAATTTCAGGTGTAAGTTTCATTATAATTTTATCTTTTACTTCACCATTTTCATCAGTTATTTTATCAGTATTTTCCCATTCAGCTAAAATAGTGGCGAGTCCATCTTTATAAATTTTTCGTGGTTGTTTACAACCACAACCATCTACTGTTTCGCTACCACACCTATCTATTTTATTTGCTAAACTAAATACTTTATCCCATCGACTTTTATGTTTTAATGTATCAATGTATTTTTTGTGTTTATCTTTATTAATTAGTAATTTACTACATTTAATACATGTGCATCTTAGAATTTTTTGAATAGTGTTAAGGAATTGTATAAAGAATACTGGTCGCGCCAATTCAATATGTCCAAAATATCCTGGTGTATTGATATAATCTAATCCATCCGTCGGACATAATAATCCAGGTTCTAGTACTCCCATTCTTGGGTCAAATAAACCACCAATAACCGGTTTATTATTAATATAGGTATCTCTGCTAGTAATTTCAGCAACAGATGTATTTCGAATTTCTTCTGGTGATAAAACACTAAACTGAATTCCTATGATTTTTGAGGCTTGCATTTCTTTATCATTAAAAATTTTTGCCATTTTTCTTTATAATATAAATATATATTTAGATTGTTTAATCAATTTTTAAAAATAAAAAATTGATTAAATTTATTCAAAAAATAATGTATATAAATAAAATTATATTTTATAAATATAATGACTAAAGATAATGAAACTCCAAAAAAATACAATTTTAGAAATAGAGATAAAACTTTAGAGAAAAAAAAATTTGAAAATAGTGATGATTCAGATTCCGATAGTGATTGGACACCTGGTTGTGAAGATGAAGAAATTGATAATTCTTTGAAATATCAAAAATTTTTGCAAAAAATATTTCCTTCAAAAAACCAAAGTGAAAAAGTAAAACAAATAAAGAAAGTGAAAAAAATATTAAATAAATCGAAAAAAAACAAAGGTGAAAAAAAAAAGAAGAAAGTAAAAAAGGTAACTAAATCAAACAAAGATGATATTGAAGAGGTAAAAAGAGTAATGGAACTTGATGAATATGACCCAAACAATAAAGAGGATCGTGAATTATATGAAAATTTTATGACTGAAGAAGGTTTTATTGACCCAAAAAAAATGAAATTTAATATAGTATTCACAGTATCAGATAAAGATATGTTTGATAATTCGGAAGAATATTATATCGACGAGGAAAGAGAAGAAGATGAAGAATGGAATAGAAATTATAAAAAATATTTAGAAAAGGATGAGAAAAATTATTATGAAGAAGAGGAAGAAGAGGAAGAAGAGGAAGAAGAGGAAGAAGAGGAAGAAGAGGAAGAAGAGGAAGAAGAGGAAGAGTGGTATGAAGGAAAAGGAGGAGGAGAAAAAAGTGAAAAGGAAGAAAAGTCGGATAGAATTAAAAAAAAATCTTTAAAAAAGAAAAAAGGGTGTAAAAAGTTTAAACTGAAAGAAAAGGTTTTGGTGAAAAAGGATGAATGGAAAAATGAATATGTTGGTAAAATAACAAGAGTATGTAAAAATAATAAATATGATATTTTATTAGAAAGTGACAAATTGGATAAAAAAAGATGGAAAAAGGTAGAGTCAAAGTATTTAAAATCATTTATAGATGAAGAAGAATATGAAAATATTTTATGTGAATTAAAGAGTTTGATAGATGAAAAAAAAAATGGAAAAAATAAAAGGAGTCTTAAAAAAAAATTTGAAAAATATTCAAATGCATATGAAAAAATGATGGAAAAGAAAAAAGAAAAATTGGATAATAAAAATAAACAAAGTAATGCAATTACCTTTCGTAATCTAATTAAAGAAAAATCAGCATTAAATGATTTTGTTTATTTTAAAAAATTACCATTGGAAGAACAAAAACTTATTATAAAAAATTTAGAATGTATCAGAAAACATACAAATATTGAAAAACCATATAGGTTATCATTAATAGAATCAGAAATCCCAATAGAATTTAAAAGTAATGCGTTAAAAAAAATAAATATGCTTAATTTCATGGACCCATCTAGTGGAGAATATTATA
>Ga0114997_10001583_pt1 | contig 18774 bp, 22 predicted proteins | sample ArcticOcean_MG_C_2_FD_87045 | JGI IMG/M metagenome (GOLD analysis project Ga0114997, IMG submission 87045) | Marine microbial communities from western Arctic Ocean - ArcticOcean_MG_CB4_136 | ecosystem: Environmental > Aquatic > Marine > Oceanic | place: Arctic Ocean: Canada Basin | collected...
TATTGATTACAACGTAGTCACACAAAAAGAAGAAATTAAGAAACAACAAGAGGTTTTAGGAGGGAATTTTGACTCTAATAACTACACCTCTCAAAGATTATTTGCTACTGGACATGACGGTGTAAAAATACCAATATCATTAGTTAGACATGTCGAAACTGAACTTAATAAGGATACTCCAATTCTTCAATATGCATATGGTTCATACGGATCAACCATAGATCCTTCTTTTTCATCTGTAAGATTAAGTTTACTTGATAGAGGTTTTGTGTTTGCAATTGCACACGTTAGAGGAAGTCAATATTTAGGTCGTTCATGGTATGAAAATGGTAGAATGTTATATAAGAAAAACACGTTTAAGGATTTTGTAAGCTGCTCAAAGTTTTTAATTGAAAATAATTACACATCCAAAGATCATTTATATGCAGAAGGAGGTTCAGCAGGAGGTTTACTTATGGGAGCAGTGATGAATATAGCTCCAGAAATTTATAATGGTATAATTGCAGCAGTTCCTTTTGTAGATGTTGTAACTACAATGTTAGATGATTCAATTCCACTTACTTCGGGAGAATATGATGAGTGGGGTAATCCAAATGATAAGGAATACTATGATTATATGAAATCTTATTCACCTTATGACAATCTTCAAAATGTAGCATATCCAAATACATTAGTCACAACTGGTCTACATGATTCACAAGTTCAATACTGGGAACCTGCAAAATGGGTTGCTAAACTAAGAACATATCATCAAGGAGATAATATCATTCTATTACATACAAATATGGATACCGGGCATAGTGGTGCTTCAGGAAGATTTGAACCTTTAAAAGAAATAGCAATGGAATATGCATTCTTATTTATGTTGGAAGATATCGAGTAAAATGAAAAATCTATTTTTTATAATTCTTCTTTTTTTTTCTTGCTCTAAGAAAGATAAACACACCCAAATAGTTGGAGAAGAAAATCTTGAGTTAAGAATTTATAATGAAATACCTAAAAATTTAGGTTCAGAGTATTCTAAATATTTTAATAGATACACCAATGTAATAACTCCTAATGGAGGAATTATTCACATTGTAGCTCAGAGTAATCTAACTGATGAACAAATAATCAGAGCAAGAAATACACTCGAACATTTTCTTCAAGACTTTCCAAGTTCTAGATATGGTGCTGATAAATCGAAGTTAGCAAATAAAATGGCTGAAAATGGAGCTATTCTTACTCTACTTAATGGTCAAGATGATGGAAAGAATCCTGTTAATGTAAATGGTCAAGCATTATTTGAAAATGAAATTCAAGTTGAAGGTCATGATTGGTATATAAATCAGGAGTATAATAATCATAGAGATGCGACTTATGAAGAAATACTTCATTTAGTTCATGATTATGGAATAGGAATTGATGGACACAATTCTTTTCCAGGTGCATTACCAGAATTTCAACTGAAAATCAGAGAAGCACAAAAGAATGCATTAAAAAATAATTTATGGGGAATAGGTGCTATAGAATGGATAAAAGAACTTGATCAAGAGAACAGTTTAACTCAAGAATATCTTGCATCACTTATTGATTCATATTATGGATTATGGGGAGCATGGGAAGATAGTGATACTCATGGGATGTGGGGAGTATATGTGGGTAAAACAAGAGCCGAAATTTATTCTGAAGATTTACTTGGAGGCAAATTAATGACTAATGATTTTTTTCATCCATATCTAACTTATAATGCAAGAATAGATAATGGATTTAAAGGTATTTTTTCTTTAAAATATGATTCTTTAAAACCATACACAAATCACTCCCAATACCTTAAAGACATTACCCTTCTTGGAGATAATGATGTTTCAGTTTCAATAAATCAATTAGATAATAATATTACAGGAAATAATGGAAAAAATACAGTTTTATTTACTGGAAATAGATCAGAATATATAGTTAAAGCATCGAAAAACATAACTTATGTTACTGATAGATATTTAGAGAGGGACGGGGCTAATGTGTTGGAAAAAATTGAGATACTTAGGTTCAATGATGAAACATTACTTTTAAATGAATAATACTTATGAATTACTATAAATTTTTAATTGTTTTATTTCTGTCTTTATTCTTGTCATGTTCAGATAATCAGATTATAAAATGGGAAAATTACGATGAGAAGATTGAGATTATTGAAAACTCAACTCATGAGATTTCTCGAATGAGATACAAAAGAATTCAATCTTTAAGCTCTGATAAGAATGATATATTCAAACCATTTTATTCATTTTTAAAATCATATGATAAATCCCATCATGAAAATCTAAAAAAATTAATTCTAGATAATGATATTTCTACAATTCAGAGATATATTTCTGAAGATAAATTCTCATATGAAGACTTAGTTAAATTCTTTATTTATAGAATCTATATCCATGAATCTGATAAGAGTTTATATCTAAATGCAATTATATCTCTTAATCCTAATGTAATTACTGAAGCTAGAGAGCTTGACAATAGTAGTGAAAAAGATAATTTACTATATGGTATCCCAATACTAATAAAAGATAACATTAATGTAAAAGGTTTAGCTACAACTGCAGGTGCATCTGTGTTTAAAAATAATTATGTAGATAATAATGCATTTGTAATAAATCAATTGAAAGAAAACAATGTCCTTATTCTTGGAAAATTAAATATGAGTGAATGGGCATATTATTTTTGCAGACCATGCCCTGTTGGTTATAGCTCATTGGGTGGACAGACACTTAACCCTTACGGAAGGAAAAAATTTGAATCTGGAGGTTCTAGTTCAGGAAGTGGAGTGTCAATTGCTGCAAACTACGCAATGGGTTCATTAGGTTCCGAGACTTCTGGTTCAATATTATCTCCATCTTCCAAAAATTCATTAGTTGGATTAAAAGCCACAATAGGTAACATAAGTAGATCTGGGATAATTCCAATATCTAGTTTTTATGATACATCTGGACCTATGACTACTAATGTAATGGATAATGTTCTGTTGTATAATGGAATGATTGGGTATGATAAAAATGATGATCTAAGCTATGAAGTAAAAAAAATTGATCTTAAAGAAATGATAGATTTTAAAGGCTCTTATATAAAAGTTGGAATATCAGAAAGATATGAGAGTGATTCTCTTTTTATTAAAGCTTTGAAAGATTTAAAAGAAATAGGTGTTGAATCTGTTTTATTTAAATCAAAATCATACTCTCTCCCCTATTTTAGAAATATTTTAACCTCTGATATGAAAAGAGATCTTCCCAAATATATTTCAGCTCATGGAAATAAAAATTTATCAGTTAAAAATGTAAAAGATATAGTTAGCTATAATAATAGAGATACATTTCTTCTTGCACCTTATGATCAAATCTTATTTAAAGAGATAGTGAGTGATTCAATTTCAAATACTAGGCTTCGTGAAATGAAAGAAGAAACAAAGTCAAGAGCAGATAATTATTTAAATATAATTATGAAAGAAAATGATTTTGATGTTTTTGTTTCTGTAGATAATGATATGGCTGGAATAGCAGCTGCTGCTCACTATCCTGCCTTAACTATCCCAATGGGATACAGAGATAATGGACAGCCCACTAATATCACTTTTATAACTAGATCTAACAACGAACAGTTATTATATAATTTAGGGTTTCATTATGAAAAAGCCTCTATGAATAGGGAAATACCTGATATATATAAAAAAGTTCCCTGATTACTATTTACTACATAGTAGCTTTTTACTTCATCAGAGTAATATATAAGTCTTAGTCTCTAGAATCTTTCCAGATTATTAGATCATCTCTCATTTGATCAAACCTATTGTTAAGTGAGTCTAAAAATTTGCCACCTTCTTGATATCCTAATTCATTATATATTTCTTTAGAATATATGACATAATCATATAGCTCTCTCCATGTCAGATCGGAATACTCTGATTGAAACCTTTTATTCTCCCATGGATTACCATTAAAATTTAATTTAGCACTTCCTTTATAAACCTTAACCATTGGAGTTACCATATCAATATATACAGAGTCTATTTCTAACCATTTATTAAATTGCTCAGAGGTTGGGGTTTTAAATATTGAAAGATTACCATGATTTTCTGGGTTATCACAAGAAATAAAAAGTAATGATAATAATAGTATTTTTTTCATATCTAATTAAGATCTAAGCCATTTTATAATCTCTCCGTAAGTTAATTTTTTTCCATACATAAGTATTCCAATTCTATAAACCTTAGCTGCAATCCATATCATAAATACTACTGAGGAAAAAAGTATGGTTAGTGAAATTATCTGCTCATATATTGGAACACCATTAGGAATTCTCATAAGCATTACAATTGGAGAGGTAAAAGGGAAATATGAGAATATTTGAGCCACAATACCATTTGGATCTTCAGGTACAGTTAAAATTCCAACATATAAAGCTATAATAACTAAAAGTGTTATTGGCATCATAAATTGTTGAGCATCTGCCTGATTATCAATTGCTGCTCCTATTGCTGCGAATATTGAGGCATAAAGAAAATAACCTCCCAAAAAGTACATTATAAATGCAATGAATATATTGGTTAAAGGTAAATTCATAAATGCAGAAATCATTTCAAGAGCAAAAGATGATAATCCAGTATTACCTTCTGTACTTAGAATTAAATCACCAGTATTATATGATGTAGATATGCCAAATACTGTAGAGAAAATATAGGAAAAAACAAAAAACATCACTCCCCATATTAATACTTGAGTTAAAGCAGCTAATGAAACTCCAATTATCTTACCTGTCATAAGGTGAAAAGGCTTTACTGAAGAAATAATAATCTCAATAATTCTGTTTGTCTTCTCTTCCATAACACTCATCATTATCATACTACCGTATGCAAAAATGAAGAAGTACAATAGAAAACCTAAGAAGAAACCAAAAATAAGTTTAACAAGCCCATCTATTCTAGTTGTCTCTTCACCATCAAAACTTTCCTGGAATAAATTAATGTAGATTGTTGATGAATTTATCTCATTAACATCAATACCAATAAGTCTAAAATTTTCATTAGTTAAAATTGTTTCTAGCTGGGACTCAACTCTATTAAGTATAGTAAGCGATGGGGAATCTTCTGAAATAAAAACAATAGATTCAGCTATCTCTTCAGGAGTATCAAAATCAGTTATATATAAAAGTCCATAGTCAGAATTATTTCTGGAAATTTCCTTAGCCTCATCTAGAGAAGAATCTATAATTAAATTATAGGTTATATCATTAGAAGAATCCAAGTTTTGGTATATATAACCTGAATTATCAACTACAGAAATAGTTTTAGAGGAGTCATTGTTAATTGAGGTAAGAAAGCTAATAAGGAATGTTAGACCAGCTAAAATAATTGGTAATAATAAAGTCATTAAGATAAATGATTTATTCCCTATTTTGTTTAAATATTCTCTTGTTGTAATAATTGAAAAATGTTCCATATTAGTCGTTTTCAATAGAGTTTATGAATATATCATTTGCACTTGGAATTACTTCTTTAAAATGAATCACTCTAGCATTTTGATTTAAAATTTTTAAAAGATCTTCTGAATTCTGATTATCCTTTAGTTTAACATTTAGCTTTAGATTTTCCCCTATGGTCTTAAATGATGGTTTAATTAGTTCATATTTAGACTCTAGCTCTTTATTAAGTAAATCTGGATTAGGTGAATCAACACCTACTTCAAATGTATTGGATTTAAATTTTCTTTTGATGTCATCCAATTTACCATCTAAAATTTTATTGGAATTATTAATTAATGCAATATCCTCACATAACTCTTCAACAGATTCCATCCTATGTGTAGAAAAAATAATTGTTGCACCATTGTCTCGAAGCTGAAGAATTTCATCCTTAATTAGATTTGCATTTATTGGGTCAAAGCCGGAAAAAGGCTCATCAAATATTAATAGTTTTGGCTTGTGAAGAACAGTTACTATAAACTGAATTTTTTGAGCCATTCCTTTTGAAAGCTCAGTAACCTTTTTGTCCCACCAGTCATTAATTTGAAACTTTTCAAACCATTTATTAAGTTCTGATTTTGCAGTAGAACTATCTAATCCTTTTAATTGAGCTAGATAGACAGCCTGCTCACCTATTTTCATTTTAGGATATAAACCTCGTTCTTCTGGTAAATAACCAATATCTCTTACATGTTTTAATTCAAGTGGTGAATTATTAAATAAAACTTTACCTGAATCAGGATAAGTTATTTGATTTATGATCCTTATAAGAGTAGTCTTTCCTGCTCCATTAGGGCCAAGAAGACCAAAAATAGAACCTTCTCTAATATTTAATGAAACATTATTTAGTGCGGTAAAATTTCCATAATGTTTAGATACAGAATCTATAGAAAGAATATTGTTCATTATTATGATTTATTTAAAAATTCAAATGCTAAAATAACTTTTGTTAAGCATATAAGAGAAAAAGATCTGTCAAATTATATAAAATTAGGAATAAATATTTTTTAACTATATCCATTCTACTTTAGAACTTATATCATCTCTTAGTTTTGGAGATTCTTTATGATCATAAACTCCCATGAAGAAAAAGCCTAATGAAGTCTCATTTATAGATAAATCAATCAATTCTCCATATTCCTTCAAAAAACTCGGAGTACTCCAGTATGAACCTATATTATTTGCATAACAGGTTAGCCACATATTTTGAACAGACATGGAAACAGCAGCTATCTCTTCCCATTCAGGTAATCTTTCTTTTTCATCTCTATTTAAAAAGATAGATATAATAGCGTTAGAGTCATTTACTTTTTGAATAAACTTACTAAGTTTAATTTTTGATAGTTTAGATTCATCAATTTTACTTACTACATCAATTAACTTTTGTTTAGATTCATTTTTATATACTTTGAAAAACCATGGCTGTGTTAAACGATGAGTTGGAGCATAATTTGCATTTAACAATATTTCTTGAATAACTTGATCTGGAATTTCTTCCCCAGAGTAGTCTTTAGGATAAATTGATTTTCTATTTCTAATAACTGTATTAATTATTTCTTTGTTCATGTATGTATTTATTGTCCAGTTTCTTGTCTCCAAGATCTAAACTCTATTAATAATTTTTCACTTTTCATTTTAATTATATCTTGGTCTGAAAAACCTAGATTAATAATTTTTTTTTGAGCAGCAAGGGCTTCTTTCATAGTAATATCCTTAAGAGTTGGATGTGAGTCACTGTAATTCTCAAGGGATAATAAATACTCGAACATTAAATCTTTGGGTATTTTCATTAATTCATCCATTTATTTGTTAGAAACAGGAAGGAAGCTCCTCCAATTAACCAAATGAGGCCACTCAAATCAGAAGTTATAATAGCATATATTCCATATAAAATAGAACCAATAAGTATTATTTGCAAAAATTTCATTTTGATTTGAACATTAATTATTTAAATATTTAAAAAAAATATTTTCAAATTCCTCTTGGTTTTCCATATGAGGAAGATGTCCAGATTTAGTAATAAAAAATTCTTTTCTGTTTGGAAATACTCTATTTAATCTATCCTTAAATTCATCATAGACAACAACATTATCAAATTCACCCCAGAAAGTGTAAACAGGAATATTTAATGAGTCTATTTTTATATGAACATCATCAAGTGTTACTAGGTTTTTAGTAGTTGAAATGAGGGCTCTTGCAAAACCTTCATGAGTTTGAAGTTCTTCATATTGAGTAACCCAGTTAGGATATTTATCCCCATCAAAAAAATCATTTACCTGACCTTTTGCCATTTCAGGGTATTTTAAAATCATATTATCTATTTCTTCTTGATATACGTTTTTGTCATCTACTTCCTCGTATGAATAGAAGCCAGAAGATGCTATATAGAAAAGATCCTTTACTAAATCGGGTTCAATATCTGCAATTTTTGAGATTATTCTTCCTCCATTTGACAATCCAACTATGGATGCTTTATCTATCCCTCTACTCTTCATTAACTCTATAACTTGTGTAGCTCTTAATTCATCAGTCTGAGGAAGATTTGGGTTGTCTGAGTAACCTCTACCGAATAAATCCATCATAATAACTCTAAAGCCCCTCTCTTTGATAGAATTGAAAGTTGTTCTCATTATGTAGGAAGGAACTGAAAATCCGTGAACCAAGACTACATTCCCAATTTGTGAGTTACTATTAGCCTCTTCAAAATATGTATAGCCTTCAGAAAGCTGTATGTATTCACCAGGGTTATTTTTTAGAATATCCTTTCTAAATAATTCATCTTTTAGAACGGTTTCATAATTACTATCGGGTAATTCGCATGATATTACCGTTAGATTTACAATAATTAAAAATGATAGTAGTCTAGTTTTAAGCATAGTAAGAATTGTAAAGATAAATTGATAAAAAGATTATAGCAGCTATAATCAATGAAATTATAATACTCTTATCTAAGCCAAAATTAGATGCCCCGCAGTGAGGGCAATAATTATTATGACTTCCCAAACTTAGTTGATAATATGCTTTACAATTTTTACAAATCATATTGACTCAGTTTTGTTGGATTTTCTCCATTCTTCATATCTAATATACAGATCTTCATCTTTTGCAATTTCATGAATGTCTTTCTCACCAAATCCAAGATCTGCAATCTCTCTTGTAATTTCAAAAATCTTTTTCAATGTAATCTCTTTATTTTCCTTACCAACAGTTTCTATATGAGTGTCTAGAGCTAGAAGGTATTCTAATTTTAATTTTTCGGGAATTTCCATATTTTATTAAAAATGTAACTAAATAATTATTAAATATATCTTTTTCATAAATTTACACTGAATTTTAAAATAAACACAATGAAAAAATTATTAACCTTAACTGCAATAAGCTTTTTAGCTGCATGTGCTTCTCCAGATGCAACATCTTCTAATTTCAATGCTGGTATTGAGAAATACAATGCTAATCTTGAAAAAGTTGATGCTGAATTTAACTCTTTCGAAAATGGAGATTTACAATCTATGTTCGATGGAGCTTCTGAAGATTTAATCTGGAATAGTCCACAAGGGGATTCTCTTTCCAAAAATGAATGGATGGAAGGTATGAAAGAGTGGCATGGTAACTTTGAAAACTTTAAGTTTACAAACAGACAGTACTACCCAGGTGTGGATGATACTGAGTTTTTACCTGATGGAGGTGTGAGATCATACGGCGTATGGACTTATAACCATATAGAATCTGGTACAGAGATTGAAACTTCTTATTATTCAGTTCAACAATTTGATGAAGAAGGTAATACGTCTTTAATATGGGAGTTTTTTGACTTCGGAAGTATAATGCTTCAATTACAATAGTAATTAAATCAACAAATTAAAAAGGGGCTTTATGCCCCTTTTTTTATTCTACTCCCTTGAATGTTGAGAAAAAAACTCCCATAATAATGAACTTGTTTTAAGATCATTATCTAAACTATAATCCCACCAATGACCACCTCTTAGCATTTTATAATGTACAATGCTAGATCCATTTATATCTGATTCATATGTGTATTTTTCAAAATCTACAGGCCCCATATAGTTAGCCCATGAAGTACTTACCATACTATTGAAAATAAAAGAATCATTAGAATTATTATTTAATTTCCAAAAATCTACAACCTCCTCAACAGTTTTAAAACCTTGTGGGTCAAAACCATTGTATGCTACAACAGGATCAGATGTTCCATGAATTTTTAAAAGTGGAGTTGGTGAAGATGGGTTACAGGTATTATATGTATCCGTGAGCATTGTCCCTGCTACATCACCAATTGCTGCAAAAACATTATCTGTATTACATGCTAAAAAATGAGAAAACATACCTCCGTTAGAATAGCCTATTGCATAAACTTTATTTAAATCAAGAATATTATTTAGATTTATTTCTTCTAACATAGCATTAAAGAACCCTATGTCATCTATATTGCTTTTATTAATAAATGATGGAGAACTACCATTTGTTGGTGCTGCATTCCAATGAGTAGATCCTCCAGGCAATAATGCTCCTTGGGGATATACTAAAACAACTCCATTCTCATCTGCTACATCTACTAAATCTGACATATTATAAAACTGGTCAGCTTGACCTGAGTAGCCATGAAAATTAAAAATTACAGGAAGATTAGTTCTTGATTGAATATTTGGAGGTATATAAAGTAAATATTCTCTATTTAAACCACCATGTTGAAGATTGTAGCTTGATAGACCTTCGAAGTATTCAAAATTACCAGATCCTTCTTTGGATAAATTTTCATCAAGATCAGAATCTGATTTTGTACAACCAAAAATTAAAATAATAATTAATGTAAATGAAACTCTCATATTAAATAACTAAAACTTAAGATGTCTTACAGTTTCTGCATTATTCATTAGTTTTCTTAATGAATCTATACCAATATCAATATGTTTTTGATCAAATTGTTTTGAATTAATTTCATCTTTTTCAAGAGTTTTTACGCCTTCAGGAGTCATTGGCGAATCTGAAACCAATAATAATGCTCCTACTGGAATTTTATTATGAAAACCTACTGTAAATAGTGTAGCTGTTTCCATATCAATTGCATAAGCCCTAGTTTTCGTTATATAGTCTTTAAATCCTTTATCATATTCCCACACTCTTCTATTGGTTGTATAAACAGTTCCTGTCCAGTAATCAGTTTTAAATTCTCTGATAGTTGTAGATATAGCTTTCTGAAGAGAAAATGAAGGCATAGCAGGAACTTCAGGAGGAAAATAATCATTTGATGTTCCATCTCCCCTAATAGCTCCAATTGGAAGAACAAAATCACCAATATTAATCCTGTTTTTTAATCCGCCACATTTACCAAGGAATAGAACAGCCTTTGGAGTTATTGCTGATAAAAGATCCATAATAGTAGCTGCATTAGGGCTACCCATTCCAAAATTTATAATTGTAATATTTTCAAATGTAGCTGAAGTCATGTTTTTATCTTCTCCATTAATTTCACAGCCAGAATTTTCAGCAAAGATCTTTACATACTTATCAAAGTTTGTCAAAAGAATATACTCTCCAAAACTTTTAAGTTCTAACCCAGTATATCTTACAAGCCAATTATCTACTATCTCTGATTTAGTTTTCATATCTTTTTTTTAGAGTTTTACAAAGTTACTGATTTTATAATTCTATGTTAATTATATACATCTAAAGAGTTTTTCATATCTAATTTTTATGTTTGCAAATTAAAATGGAAGTATCTAGAGAAGAGATATGAAAGAAGAGTAAATGAATATTTGAATAGTAAGTTAATAAAGAAGTTGAGTAAGAGTGAAGTTGAGGAATGGAAAGTGATTAAAAGAAGAGAATATGAAATGAGAAATGGAAAGTTTGAAAAATGTGATGGTAAAAGAGATAATGTTGTTAGTAGAGAAAGATTAGTTGATGTTGTTTGGGATGGTTTATTCAGATTTTTGGGAAGAAGTGAGGAAATAAAAGAAATGTATAAGAAGAGATATAATGATGGTAAAAATAATAAGAGTATATGTTAATAAGAAGGAATATTATTTAAGAGAGATAGGGGAAATAAGGGATAGAAAGGTAAAAATAGTTGATGAATGAATGGATGGATGGAAATATAAGTGATGAAGTTTATGATGATTGGAAAATAAAAAATAAAATAAAGGAAGAAGAGATAAGAGAGAAGGTAAAAGATTTAGATGTTGAGATTGATAGATTTGATGATGTAAATAGTATTGATGGATGGATGGATTTGATGAAAGATGAGTTATATAAGGATTGGAGTTTGGAAAGATTTGAAGATAAAAAAAGGATTGTAGAAAAATATATGGATTGAATTAGTGTTGAGTATTTAGATGGTAATAATATTGGGAAGAGATATAGAGTTAGAATGAAGGTTAGTGTAGGAAAAAAAGGGATATAAGTTATATATCCCATTTTAAGTGTGTGGGCGCTGAGGGATTCGAACCCCCGACCCCTTGGGTGTAAACCAAGTGCTCTGAACCAACTGAGCTAAGCGCCCTTTCAACTATAGTAAGGCTTTCAGTAAATGTGTTAAAAACTTTTGTTCTTACCTATGTACTTACTTGCTGTTTTTTTTACTATAAAATTACGAGTGCAAATATATAATAATTTACCAATTATATGGCTCACCATCTGTTTGATGTATTGCAACAAGCTTAGGCAATACAAATGATGCTAACTTAAACATTGCTACAATTCGATTTTCAGACTTCAAACTCTCTCTATTTTCAATACACCATTGCAGATTATCTTCTAATCTTTCCTTAGCTAATTTTCTTATTTCATCTCTAATTTTATTAGGTGTTCCAGCTACACGACCACCAATTTTTTTTCGAGATACTATGTTTGTGTCTATTTTTGTACATTTTTTCTATTTATTACTACTTTTAGACAGAAGAAAATAGGGGTTCTAATTAAAGTAATTACATAATCAGGAAGTAAACTACAACTACTTATATACGATTTAATAGCGTCTTTAGACGTAAATAAGTTGGAGTTATCCCAAAGAGCTGATTGAAGAAAGTTTGAAGGCTGATATTGTTTTTTCGTACTAAAATCTTCGGAATACCCTCCTCATTAAATTCAGGTACTTCTGAATCTTATTAAACAGTTGAAACTCCCAAAATGCAATACCTTCTAATATGAATAATGAAATTTAAAAAAAAATAAATACCTAGATAAGTATGGAGGACCCTATCCTTCATTGGATGCTTGGAGCATAAGGATTGAAAAGGAAGATGAAGATGTATTTTTTAATTTAAATGAATTCAGCGCAAACAAAAGTGCTGCCACCTACATAAATTAAATCTTTATTTGCTGCATACTCTTTCGACATATTGAATGCATCAATCACACTAGGGCAAAACAAATAAGATAATTTATATTTCTCGACTATTGGAATTAATTCTTCCAATTCAAGCCCCCTTTCTATTGAAGGCTTACATAGATAATATTTAGCGTCAGTGGGCAAAATTTTAAAAATTTCATCAATGTTTTTATCCTTTACAAAACCGAGTACCATATGAAGTTTATCAAATGACTCTTTTTTTAATTGTTCTACTACATAACTAAATCCATCTTTATTATGAGAAATATCTAATATAGTTATTGGTTGATCATTAATTATTTCCCATCTACATCGTAAGCCAGTATTAGATGATGTTTTTAAAAATCCATTAATGAAATTCATTTTTTTTACATTAAAGCCTTTTAGCGTTTTTAAAGCTAAAAAAGCACATTTCATGTTTTTGACTTGATAATCGCCTTTTAAATCCATTGAATACTCAATATCGCTATAATCATCAGTCCATAAAATGTTAGTCTTTTTTTTTTCTGCTATATACTTAAAGACGTCAGTTGTTTCTTCATCTTTTTCGCCTATAATTACAGGTACTTCATTCTTTATAATCCCTGCTTTTTCTTTAGCAATAAGTCGTCTATTATTTCCGAGAAAATTAGTGTGATCAAGTCCAATATTTGTTATAATTGTTACTTCAGGGGAAATAACGTTAGTGGCGTCTAATCGACCTCCAAGTCCAACTTCTATAACTGCAATATCAACTTTACTAATTGAAAAATATTTGAAAGCCATTCCTGTCGTTATTTCAAAAAAAGACAAATTATTTTTTTTTATATAAACTTTATTTTTTTTTATGAAGTCAATTACAAAGTCTGATGAGACTTCAATTCCATTAATTTTAATTCTTTCTGAAAAATTTTTTAAATGTGGTGAAGTATATAATCCGACTATGTAACCTGACTCTTGAAGTATAGATGCTGACATATGACAAGTAGATCCTTTTCCGTTTGTGCCTGCTACGTGAATAGACTTGAAATTATTTTGTGGATTGCCTAAATAATTAACAAATAAATTTATCCTTTTAAGATTTGGTTTATAAGCTAATGAGCCATGATTTTGATATACTGGGACTTGTGTATAGAGCCAGTCGGTTACTTCTTTAATACTATTCACTTAATTTAAATTGAATAACAACAAAACCTACTTGCTCTTTTGGAGCATTTTGATCAGGAAACCATTTATAAGTAAGAGCCGTTTCTTTTGCTGGTTCTAAAAGACAAGGGCTTATATTGGTGCTTCCTTTTACTCCAGGATCTGCACTAAAAACATCTCCTTGAGGATTTACTTGAATCCTAACAACCACAATTCCTTCTTCATTACATTTATGAGTAACAATTCCACTTTTTCTAAGAGTTCTTCCGTTTAAACCAAATCCTTGACTTTTCCCTCCTTGGCCATCTTGACTATAATAGCTAGAAGAATATGGATCTAAAGACTCTTTGCCTTTATCTCCAAAAAACTGATCATTACCTTGGCCTTTCTGAGAATCAGTGTTTTTAATTAAATTAGCAATCAAGCTAGACACCACTTTCTCAGTAGACTTAGATACTTTTTTTTCTATTGGCTCTGTGGCGATTTTATTTTCATTAAATTTTGTATCTCGCTTAAATTCAATTTTTAATTTTTTAATGTTAATTTTTTCAGAAAGTTCTTTTTGCGTAATTATATTTTCTGATTTCTTAATAGGCTTTTCCCTAGCGAAATTATTAGTTTCTGTTTTTAGATTTTGGATTTTTAAAACATTAGGCTTTTCAGTTTGATTATTATCTTTTCCCAAAGATGAATTGCCAAAATTAACTTCCATGCCATAAGATATTGGAGGATCATAATATTTCAAACCTATAAATGATAGAAAAATCAATATTATAATTATAATCATGGAAGTTATAGTTGCCGACTTACGTTCATGAATAGTTTTGAAAAAAATCATCTTTACTGAGAATCTACAGCCAAAATTATCTTTATGGCATTTTGATTTGCAATATTCATTATATAAACAACTTCTTCAAGAGGAACATTTTTTTCAGATCTTAAAACTACTACTCTACTTTCTTTTGAAGAAATCAAATCAATAAGCTCTTTTTCTATTAAATCTTTGGATATTGATAATCCATCAACAAAAAAATTTTTGTTCTTATCAATAGTTACTGTTGTTGATTTTCTGTTTTCTGTTTTACCTTTAGCTTGAGGAAGTTTCACTTCGATTGTATCTAATTGCTTAGCTAAAGTTGAAGCTATCATAAAAAATATTAATAAAAGAAATACAATATCTGTCATTGATGACATATTAAATTCAGGTGATATCTTATTTCTACCTCTTAAATTCATTATACCGCAGGTTCATTAAGTAGATCTAAAAACTCTAAAGATGTTGACTCCATTTGGTAGACTACTTTATTGGTCTTTACTACTAAATGATTATAAGATATATACCCTATAATTCCAACTATAAGACCTGCTACCGTTGTAGTCATTGCAGTATACAGCCCATCAGACAAAAGTTTCATATCAATATTTCCGCCTGCATTTGAAATTTCAAAAATGGAAAGTATCATACCAATAACAGTTCCTAAAAACCCTATCATAGGAGCTACTCCAGCAATAGTTGCTAAAAAACTTACATTTTTTTCTAATTTATAAACCTCTAATCTACCTGCGTTTTCAATAGAAGTATTGATGTCTTCAAGGGGTTTTCCAATCCTAGAAAGCCCTTTGCCAATTAGATTAGCAACTGGAACGTTCTCATTTAAACAAAGCTCCATGGCTTCATTTATTTTTCCTTGTTTTACATAATGTTTTATTTGCTCCATAAATCCATTATCTATCTTTTGAGCGGATTTAATCATAAACAAACGTTCAATATATATATATATTGAAATTATTAATAAAACAAAGAGTATTGAAATAATAATTTGCCCACCTAAACCTCCATCTTTAATCAACTCTAATAAAGAGAGAGTTTTTTCGAGTTGATTAACAGTTGGATCTTGCATATTTAAAAAGGAAAATATTAACATAATTCAAAAACTTTATACTTTACGAAATTTAAACAAAATTTTAATCTAAGCAACAAATCCTCTGAGTAAAATAAAGGTAAAGGATCCGAAAATAAAACCTATAAATGCTAGCCAAGAAATTTTCTTTAAATACCAGAAAAAATCAATTTTCTCCATCCCCATAGCTACTACTCCAGCTGCTGATCCAATTATTAACATACTTCCGCCTGTTCCTGCAGAAAAAGCAAGAAAATGCCATAAAGGATCATCTAATTGCTCAGAAAACATGCCCATACTTGCTGCTACAAGTGGAACATTATCTATAATGGCAGATCCAATTCCTAACATTATAATTACAATATCAGTATTTGGTATTTTTTGATTTAATGATTCTGCAAATTCAAATAATATTCCTAAAGACTCTAATGCTGCCACAGCTAGAAGAATTCCTAAAAAAAAGAGAATACTCGGTAATTCAATTTTAGATAACGAGCTATGAATAGGACTATTGTGCGCTCCAGATTTACTTTCCTCATTCACAGATGAAATGCTTATTTTGGTATGTGAAAAAATTTCTGCAAAGGTTGATACTAATGCTAAAGAAAACATCATTCCAACATATGGAGGTAAGTGCGTAATTGTTTTAAAAATTGGCACAAAGACAATTCCTGACAAGCCTAGATATAACATAGTTGCTCCATGTTTATGATTTTTTTCAACTACATCTTCTTTGATTTTAGATGAAATATCACCCTTAAAAACTTTTAATTTAGACGCTATAAAAACAGGAACTATAACACAAACAAGAGAAGGAATTAATAAATATGAGATAAGTTTAATTGTAGACACTTTATTCCCTATCCATAGCATTGTTGTTGTCACATCTCCAATAGGAGACCAAGCACCTCCAGCGTTTGCTGATATAACTATTAATCCTGTAAACCAAAGTCGAGTATTTTTATCTTTAATAACCTTTTGAAGAATTGTTATTAACACAATAGTGGCGGTTAAATTATCTATTATGGCAGATAAAATAAAGGCCAAAGCTGAGAAAATAAATAATAATCTTTTTTTAGATTTAGTTTTAATAAATGATTTTATCGTTGAAAACCCATTAAAATAATCGATTATTTCCACTATAGTCATTGCTCCTAATAAAAAAACTAAAATTTCAGCAGTTTTACCTAAGTGATGCAATAACATCTCATCTATGTGTGAGGGTACAAGTTTTTTAATTGAAGTATCTACCTCAAATACTGGCAAATGCGCTAATGCTATTATGGCCCATAAAATTGCCATCATAGCTAATGCAGGAATCAACTTATCAACTTTTAAATTATGCTCAAGAGTTATTGCAATATAACCTAATATGAAAATTGCCACTATAATCGTCTCCATAAATATTTTTTTAATCTTTGATTTGAAATTAAAAAACTAAAATATAACTTATAAGTAAAAAAACAATTATTTTTTATAAATAGTTCCAGATGAATGGTCCATCGAAGCTCCAGTAACTGATTTAAAACAATTTATTTCATTTCTTATTCTCAAGACTCCTAAAAATGCGAAAATAATAGCCTCTTTATACTCTATTAATAATGAATTAGGTATAATTAATTCGCAATTACTTTTGCTTTTGACCAATTCAATAAGAAATTCATTGTAAACCCCTCCTCCTGTTAAAAGAACTTTTCCTTTTAAAGGAAGTTGATCTGCTATTTTTGATGAAATATGAATTACGAAAGTATTCAGTAGATCTGATACAGAATAAGATTTATACTTATTGATGATTGGATTTATTTTTTCTTCAACCCATTCTACACCTAAGGATTTTGGTGCAGGTTGATTATAAAAACTTAAAGAATTTAAATCCTCCAACATATTATCTATTAAGTTTCCAGAGGAAGCGATTAATCCCTTATCATCAAATGAAACATTTAATTGGTTAGAGAGTCTGTTTAAAACCGTATTTACTGGGCAAATGTCATAGGCGATTACTGACTTATAAAACTTAGTGATATTTGCAAATCCACCTATATTTAAAGTGGCAGTGTAATCTGAAAATAAATGATAATCTCCAGCCGGAACTAATGGAGCTCCTTGACCTCCTAACAAAACATCTTGAATTCTAAAGTCACATATTAAAGATTGACAAGTAAGATTAGCTAATTTTTCATTATTACCAATTTGGAATGTAAATCCTTCTTTTGGATTATGAATTATTGTATGTCCATGTGAGCTAACAAAATCAATTTTAATATCAGCAAAACTTATGAAGTTATTAATTATTAACGCAAGATACTTAGTGTAATCATTATCAAGATTTGATAAATTAACTTTATTTAAGTTCACTCCTTTTTTCAACTTCTTGACCCATTCAATTGAATATTTTTTAGTTTTACTAGACAACAGTTCATAGCTCCATCGTTTATTGAAATATTTAAATTTTACAATTGCTAAATCAACCCCATCAAGAGATGTTCCAGACATAATGCCTAAAACTATATATTCATACTTATCTTTGAAATTGATCTTGATTTTTTTATAATTAGACAATCTAATTTAGATTAAAAATTACAGTAATATTAAATATATGATCGAATTTTTAAATTACTTCAAAAATATTGGCCTTTGAATTATAAAACTCATTAAAGCTTAATTTTTTTATCCAATATATAGTTAATAACCTTTCAAAATCTATTATTTTTATAAACCAAAAATAACTTTATGTTTCCAGAAAAACAAGGCCTTTACTCTCCTGAATATGAACATGATAATTGTGGCGCTGGCTTCATTTGCAGCCTTCAGGGTGAGAAAACTAATGATATTATTGATAAAGCATTAGATATCCTTGTTAAATTAGAGCATCGTGGCGCAGTAAGCTCAGATGGAAAAACCGGAGATGGA
>Ga0114997_10001584_pt1 | contig 18758 bp, 17 predicted proteins | sample ArcticOcean_MG_C_2_FD_87045 | JGI IMG/M metagenome (GOLD analysis project Ga0114997, IMG submission 87045) | Marine microbial communities from western Arctic Ocean - ArcticOcean_MG_CB4_136 | ecosystem: Environmental > Aquatic > Marine > Oceanic | place: Arctic Ocean: Canada Basin | collected...
CCGCTCTTCTTTGGAGGACCGCCTTTCGAGGGGCCGGGTGGACCGCTTTTCTTTGGAGGGCCGCCTTTCGAGGGGCCGGGTGGACCGCTTTTCTTTGGAGGGCCGCCTTTCGAAGGACCTGGAGGGCCGCTCTTCTTCGGAGGACCGCCTTTCGAGGGGCCGGGTGGATCGCTCTTCTTTGGAGGACCGCCTTTCGAGGGGCCGGGTGGACCGCTCTTCTTCGGAGGACCGCCTTTCGAGGGGCCGGGTGGACCGCTCTTCTTCGGAGGACCGCCTTTCGAGGAACCAGGTGGACCGCTTCTCTTAGGAGCACTTCGGCGTGGTGCTTCAACAATTTCTTCTTCCTCTTCTTCAAACATTGCACCACAATGAGGACATTCATTGTCGGTTTCTTTGACTAATCCGTCACATATTTCACAAGCAAACATTTCAACATCATCATCTGGAGAATCATCTCCGTTGAGAGTTTCCACTTCACCATCTTTTGAACGGAATAATTTCAACTCAGTCGTGAGATCAAATCCTTTCAATGCCACTTCAGTTTCAATGGCATGTTGAAATGCTTGCGTAAGGTCTTCTGGAGTATCAAGAACTCTACCGTCGTCGACATATGTTACATTAACATTCAAGACATCTCCCTCGACTTTCGCTTGGGGTGTTTCAACTGCAACGCCTCTCTTTCGTGCAACTCGGCGGACTGCAACTTCACACATTCTGCGGAGTAAGGCCTCATTTGGAGCATCTTGAGATGCTTGCCCAAGAGCACCGGAAACAATATTTTGAGCAGGGTTACTGGCATCATTGCCTCGGAGGTGGGCGGGTAATTCTGCTCCAATAGATGCTAAGACATTATTGGCAGGTGTTTGATTGATGTTGAGCCATTGACTCCGGCGTTCGTCCTTCATTGCCCGTTCTGCTTCAGCCAATCGGTTGACCATTGCATCGGTTGGAGAAGACGCCGGATTATTTGCAACAACAGTGCTTCCTGTGGCATAGGTGGGCATATTGTCCACTTGATTTTGAGGTATTGCCCCGCTGCCGAGTGAAGGGCCACGTGCTTGCTGTGGCCGGTCTGATTGAACATTCGGAACAACGCCACCTTGTTGAGGTTGCTGTGGCATGCCTTGAGGTGGGAATTGACCCTGTTGATTGGGCGGGAAATTCTGAGGTGGAAACTGACCCATTTGATTGGGTGGAATGTTTTGAGGAGGGATTTGGCCGGGAGGAGTGTTTGGTTGTTGCTGGATTCCCATAGCAATTTGCTGGAGAACTTCGGGGGGAATATTTGTGTTTCCGCCCATGGTCATATCACGTTGTTGACGAACGGCTTCACCAGAGATGACTCCGAAGTTGCGACCGCCTGAGACTTCTTGTCCACTTAAGCCAATAGAATTGGGGTTGGTAAAACCACCAGCACGCGACATTTCCTGTCGAGCACCACATTCAGGGCAGAATATACTGTCATCAGGTATCTGTTCAGAACACGAGCCACAGTCCATACACATCACCCCGAGGATTTGATGCTCGCATAACCCTCCCTAAAGCCTTACGACGGAATGCCACAGTTAAAGTAGGAATTTTATTGAGTTCTGCTGAGCCAAAGAAGAGCGAGACTGCGCGGTTCAATGCCAATACCTCGCATCTTCATGTGACATGTCGATATGTAGTTAATACTCCGAGAATGCTGTTTTTACATGGGAGTCATTCGCTCTTGAATTTACAAATTGGCAAGACCTTCCTCCCACAGGGTCAAGAACAGAGAACTGTTCCGCCAAATTGAGGGGATTGGATGACAGTACTCATCAATGCAAAAATCGATGCATTACTCGAAGCTACTTCCCGTTCTTTTTATCCAACCCTTAAGTATCTTCCAAAGAAAGTTCGTGGACAGATTGGATTACTCTACCTCCTCGCTCGAGTTGCAGATACAATCGCAGACTCAAAGCACGGAGAGACCGAATTTCTTCTGAAACTTCTTCGGGAGTACAATGATGTCGCCCAAGGTACGAGTTCAACCCTACCTGATTTCACTGAACTTGCTGAAATTCAAACAAATCAAAACGAGGCTGAACTTCTGCGGAATGTTGCTGATGTTATTGAGGGGCTAGAAGTCTATAATGAAGTAGACCGGGGACTTATGCTCGAATGTCTTGACATTATTGTAAGTGGGCAAATGCTCGACCTTGAGAGGTTTGGAACCGCAAATGAAGGCGGAAATATTTCTGCACTTGAGACCGATGAACAGATGGATGATTATGCATTCAGAGTTGCAGGCTCAGTTGGCGTTTTTTGGAGTAAAATGTCACTTGAAAATCTGTTTTCGTTACCTCCGAAAAAAGAGCAAGAATTCTTCGAGAAGGGTATCCGGTTTGGCAAATCACTGCAAATGATCAATATTCTAAGAGATATTCCTGAAGACTTACGGTTCGGTCGATGCTACATTCCAGAACAGGCACTGAGTCGGTACAACCTCAAGCCTGAGGACTTATTGGATGACAATAATATTGATGCGTTCAGACCATTATATGATGAATATCTGGACTTGACAAATGAACATCTTGATGCTGCAATTGAATACATCGCAATGATACCAGAAACGCAATTACGCCTCAAAGCGTCTTGCATGCTCCCAGTTCTCATTGGACAGAAGACCGTTACCTTGTTGCGTACAGGTAATGTTTTGAATTCCGAAGAGCGGATAAAAGTCACTCGGGATGAAATCAAATCATATGCTCGTAAACTGCTTCTGGCCCTCATAATACCGGGTGGAGTGAACCGTCTTCTCAAGAAAAACAAAGGCAGTTGAAAAAAAAAATTGCAGCCAATTAAGGGTAGACCTCAAAAGGGGTGAGGTATGAGCAATGTACGGTCACGATGCTAGAACGCCGGAAACCTTTGGAATTGCTCTTCCCCCTAAAAGGGAGTGCAACCTCAAGAGAAGAAGGTCATGAACAAAAAAGTATGAGCACACTCGACCTCCTTCGGGCTGGTGTAATGCTTGCCAGAGATGCGGTGAAAGCTGTTAGCCTCACCGCTATGGAAGCCCTTCGAGAAGGTGCTGCATACATTGGAATGGTCGGGGAGACCAACGAACTAGTCGACCCTTTCGCTAACCTTGATGCTCCTATTTGGTCTGAACGGCCACCTCAAGAATTATCGAAATTGGCTTTCCGCTACTGTGAGGAACTGACAATTCGTGAAGCAGGAAACTTCTATCATTCATTCAAATATCTTCCTGACCAGCAACGTCATGCCATGTGCGCAGTGTATGCTTTTTGTCGAAGAGCGGATGATATCGCTGACGGTGATTGGGCGGACAGGTTCCCCGGAAGTATGGGTGAAATGGACCCTGAGGCTGTAGCCTACCGTGAGCAACTCGAAAGTTTGCAAGACCAAGGAACTATTCTCGACCATGAGGCTTACCTAAACAAAATCACACAGTTGTTTTTCTTCCGTAAGAAACTCTCAACATGCTATTCCGAAGTGTATTCAACTGACCCCGTGTTCCTTGCATTGAAGGAAACTGTTGAGAGGTATTCAATTCCCCGTGAAGTCTTTGATGACTTAATCTCTGGAATGGAGGACGATCTCTACAACAACCGTTACCGCAGTTTTGATGAGTTGTATGTATATTGTTACCGTGTTGCTTCTGTGGTTGGATTAATGTGTATAGAAATCTTCGGATATGAGGACCCACGTGCAAAGAAGTTTGCCGAATCATGGGGTATTTTCATGCAACTCACTAATGTTCTACGAGATGTTGGTGAAGATATTGAACGCGACAGAGTATATCTTCCTCTCAACGAACTTGAAGCCAATGGGATTCTTGAAAGCGAACTGGATGGGAAAGTAGTTCTCAACAAGAACTGGGAGCCATATTGCAGAGAATACGCATGTAGAGCACGCACCTATCTTGCCGAAGCACGTCAGCTTCTGCCCTTGCTTCCACGACGGACACGTTATTCTCCCGCAGCAATGATTGCATTTTATGACAAAATACTTCGCCAGATTGAGCGACAACAAGGTGACGTGTTTACTAAGCGCGTCAAACTCAACAAGGTTCAGAAAATTAGTTTGGCAGCAGCAGTCTATATCCGCCACAGATTGCTCCCTGCATTCCTCGACCCAATTTGGTCTGGTCTTGCAAGATTTGGCTTACTCCCTGCTGTTTAATCCGGATGGGCAGGTAGAGTGCCCTACCAGTTTGTAAAATGGGCAGAAACCAAAAGCTGAGGTTAAAACGCCCCAACAACCAACAATAAGGATCAGAATATCCCAATTGAGGTTTGCAGCATAATCTATTGCAACCATACCAAAGCCTGCAAATAATCGAACGAGACGGTCTGTAATACTGAGATTCATATAAATCAACTCTTGAACAATCTGAGTTCAAGTCTCCACCATATAAACTCCTGTTTTCTCAGTTTAATCAGAAATAATGCGTCTTTGGAGGCTTCAAATTGTCCGAGTGAAGGCTTGGATTCCTGTAATGTAACGTCCAATAATCAAATTATGAATGTCGTGTGTACCTTCGTAAGTTTTCACCGATTCAAGATTTGCCATGTGTCGCATGATTGGGTATTCGTCTAGAATTCCGTTCGCTCCATGGATATCTCGAGCAACACGAGCAATTTCAAGAGCGATGTCGACGTTATTCATCTTCGCAAGGGAAATTTGTTCATTGAACCAAGTCCCGTCATCTTTCTTTCGTCCAAGATGATAAGCAAGGAGTTGCCCTTTGGTAATTTCTCGAAGCATCCAAGCTAATTTGTTTTGAACCAATTGGTATGAAGCAATAGGATGGTCGAATTGAATTCGGGAAAGGGCGTAGGTTTTCGCACTGTGGAAACAAGCCATAGCAGCGCCCAATGCGCCCCATGAAATGCCGAATCGTGCATTGTTAAGACAGGAAAATGGACCCTTTAGACCTTTGACGTCCGGTAGCATTCTATCCTTTGGAATCTTGCAATCTTGGAAAACCAATTCACTGGTCACTGAGGCTTTGAGTGAATGCTTTCCCTTCATTTCTGGAGCCGTAAATCCTTCATCATCTTTCTCGACAATGAAGCCACGGATAACGCCATCGAGTTTTGCCCAAACAACCGCTACATCAGCAATAGTTCCGTTGGTGATCCACATTTTCGCTCCATTCAAGAGGTAATGGTCGCCTTTGTCTTCTGCTTTGGTAATCATATCGCCTGGGTTTGAGCCGTAGTCTGGTTCGGTTAAGCCAAAGCATCCAATCCATTCACCAGAAGTCATTTTTGGTAAATAGTAATTCTTTTGTTCCTCGGAACCAAACTCCCAAATTGGGTACATAGCGAGTGAACCTTGTACGGATGCAAATGAACGAAGCCCTGAGTCTCCACGTTCTAGTTCCTGACAAATTAAACCGTAGGCTACATAGGATAGTCCCGGGCATCCATAGCCCTTCAAAGGTGCACCGAGCACACCCATTTCACCGAGTGCAACGCGCCATTCATCCAAGAAGATTCCTTCTGCACATGCATGTTCGATTTTTGGAAGTACTTCCTCATCGACCCACTCACGAACCATGTCACGAATCATGATTTCTTCTTCTGTAAGCAGGCTTTCAATATCGTAGAAATCGATTCCTTCGTAAGGCTCCATATTACCCTCTCATGGTAGGGTCTGCACGGGGCTTCAAGAACCTAACCCTCTCACCTTTAGATGAAATAGGTCATTTGACAATTATCTGAAAATATCTACAAAATTCAAAAAAATCTATTGAAGACTACGAATTTCAGCCAAATAGAGTTACACAGTAAATCAGAATTGACAAAATTAAGAGTTTCACAAGCGCCTTAATGATGGTATATATTTTATAATTACAAGAGAGTTTTTTATTTCTTACGCCATGCTCGGTATTGTAAATATTTTCTTTGTAGATACGGACTGTTCATGTAAGTCAATCCTAAGATGACTCCTGGAACCGAAATGGTCACAGCAGCCATAACAATGATTGACAAAAGGTCTAATTCTTCTCCAGTAATACCTATTTTTTCAAACGAGACAATGTTGCCAAATGAAGTAATAATGAATCCTTCTTGGTGTTCATTTTCCCATACTACCTCGAGTGACCTTCCAGCGACAACTGAGTCCCATGCCATCGCATCTTGGGATACAATTTGGGCAAATGCTTCTGATACCAAAGGTTGTTGTCGTATGGTTCCAAATGGCGCCATGTGAATCAATGTAGTTCCATCATGACCTCGTGAGACGCCGGTAAAATCACCTTCTAGTGTAGCGAGTTGCATGATGCTCTTGGTTGTAGATTCACTTGTATCGACCATGTCCAAGCGAATGGCTTGAGTTTTCAACCCGCTGGCGAATCCTATGCATTCATTCAACGTAGGGTCAGCACAATCGACACCAATCCAAGTTTCGCCCCCAGTACCTGAAAGGAAAGTGAGTTGATGATTGGCCGAAAGAACTGCAAGGCCATCAGTCAGTGTTGCGACCACGCAAATGTTTTGGTTCCGATGGCAGGCAATATCACTAATTGAAGAACTACGAGTTTCGGCGATAGCAATCATGCCCGAGCCCTCGGAAAATTTCCACAAACTTCCGTCCGATGCACCAAAGTAAGCGTAGTCACCCGCAGGCCGCCATTCAACTGCAGTCATGTTAAGCCCCATAATCGAGCCTGAACCGTTGACGGTTGTGATGGCGTGGTTTTCAGTTGTATAGCGAAGAGCAACTCCCATGTCACCGGTGATGAGGGCTGTTTCGCCACGAGGGTGCCAAGACACATCATGCAACGCAGCATTCCGCCCCGTACTGAGTTCAATATCTTGGCTACGGTCTTCAGCGTGAAGTGCAGAGACGCGATGTGCATAACCATTTTCTCCAACCAATAAGACTGACAAACCATCCGGTGACATTTTTCCAGCGCGGACACCAATATCGGAATCTTCGAGTGAATCTACTAATTTCAATTGGATGACCGATTCCGGTTGTGCAGGAACTGCGGGTAGAAGCAATATGAGTAGGCATGTACCCAAAAAAAAGTGGCCTCGCATGATTTGCCCAAAGGCAACTAACAAAAAACCCCTCCTACGCATTCGAAGACGTTTTTCTCATTCGCCCCAACGGTGAGCCTTATGGCAAAGAGGCTCTTCGCCGTTGTATGGAGCGATTCGCAGTCAAGCGCGGTTTAGAGAAAAACATTGGTGGTAATGCTGGCCTTGCACGTATTGCAACGACCTATTTTGATGACATTCAAGTTGATGTTGAAGGCGTATTTACTGGTTCCTTTGCAATCCTTACTCGGATAAATGGTCACTTTGGACCCGATGGAAAACTCGTGGTCGATGTTGAGCAAATGAAGGGAGAAGATCTCAACAATTTTTTATCTGCTGATGGTGGACGTGAAAAGGCAATGCTATCTCGCCAGAAATGGTCTTCATTCCTTGATGAAGTCACTGGATACTCTCCAAAGCAACGTGGCGATAAGGCAAAAGAAGATGGTAAAAAATTCTCCAAAGCAAAATCAGCCATCAAGATGGCACACAAAATGATGGAAATGAAAAAGAGTGTTGACCAAGCCACCATCGATAAAGCCAATACCATGATTGCCGAATTACAAGCAATGATTGATTCTGGAAATCCTCCGTCGGAGGGAAAAGTAAAGAAACTCAACGACTTAATTTGAAAGAAGTGGTAGTATGGGAATCGATTCAGTTCTCGAATCCTTTGCCGAAGAGAACCCGCGTATCCTTGAATTGAATGAACAACAACAACACCGCCTAGCATTGATGGTTGGACAAGTTGATGAAACCGTTGGTATTGACCATTTAGTGAACTGCTTGGCAGACAATACCAGCATGGCTGGCGATGGAGTGATACGTTGTTATGTTGGATTTGAACCGTCTGGAAAAGCACACATCGGTTGGAAAGTTCTCTCGTTACAACTTCGAAGAATGTTAGAAGCAGACGCCAATGTACTCATCTTCTTGGCCGATTGGCACGCTTGGATCAATGACAAATTTGACGGTGTCATGGAGGACATTCAAACAACTGCAACCTACATGGAAGAAACATTTCGTGCTCTATTAGGCCATCCTGAAGAAGGAGAAGGTCCTGGACAACTTCGTTTTATTTGGGCCTCTGAAATTATGAGTTCTGGCGACTATTGGGCACGTGTCCTTCGGTGTTCCAAGGGCGCAACACTCGCTAAGGTTCGCAAAACTTTCACCATTATGGGTCGAGATGAAGCTTCTTCCGACCATGACCTCTCCAAGTTCTATTACCCAGCAATGCAAGCCAGTGATATCTTTGAAATGAAAATCGATGTTGCACTTGGAGGTATGGACCAACGTAAAGCGCACATGTTCATGCGTGATGTGGCGACTCGATGGAACTGGAATAAACCGACCTGTTTGCATACTCCAATTCTTTCATCACTCAAAGCATCTGGAGTGCGAATGGAGAGTTTTGACCATAAGATGAGCAAATCCGACCCTTCAGGCGCCATCTTACTGCATGATGAGTCGAAAGCACTCCGAAAGAAAATGCAAAAACATGCTTACTTGAATCCTGAAGACCCTCAATCACCTGTCTATGAATTGGCTGAACATGTGGTCCTACCTGAATGGGGTGAAATTATCGTCACTCCGAATCCAAAGTTTGGAGAACCTTCAACTTGGAATGACCTTGAAGCATTCAAAGCAGCCGTAGTAGATGGTACGCTTCATCCTCTCGATGCAAAACTTGGAGTTGCTGATGGCATTATCCGAGGCTTGCAAAGTGTCGCAGAACACTTCGAGAAGCATCCAGAAACGCTTGATGCAATCACAGCTCTAAGAAAGTGATTCTTCCTCGGATGAATCAATCTCTATCTCAGTATGATTTGAAAATCCTTCTTCGACACTGTGGGCTTTGAGGAAAATCATTCTTCGAGTATCTCGAATGAAATCACGGTTAATCAGCGGGTCAACGGCTACAACCGCATTGATTGTCAAACAATCACCCTTGGCAAATTGTCCAACGTATTCATCGAATACGACCACTTGGAAACTTTCTCCGCTCTCAGCCATCCCATTTTCTAACATGTGTGGAGAAACAATTTCGAGGTACTGAACATCTTCATAGTAGTTTTCCTCCGCAACCATCGAAACATCAGTAGGATCTTTGTGATAGGACTTTGGTTTCTTTGAGTCCATGTTTGAAACAATGATGTCGAGGCAGGTTCGACAATACTTCACCTTTTCACGTGGGCGTGCTAAACGCTCATCAATCGACCACTTCAAATCACAATCATTGCATTGGTGAACACTGGTTTTGAGCCAACCAATGATGGGACTTGTTGAGACTACAACTCCATCGAAGGTGAGTAATCGAGTACGGTCACGCATACGTAGTTGACTTACTTCATAGGCTCTATTATCAGGAAGATTGACAATTCTTATCACTGGCCGTGTCGACATGTTTCGGTCTGTATATTGCTCTTTGAGCACTTGGTTTCCACAAAAAAGAGTTGGGGCCATGTTTTCTGAAAACTTCACCTCAAGGCCATCGTACTTCACTAAATCACTCCATTCAACTTCAAAACCAAAGACGGGGTCACCATTTCCGGGGAGTGCGTCAAGGTCGTTTTTGTAGGTGTCACTTTCAAATAAGAGCCTCCACGATTCGAGGGTACTTTGAGAGTCTTCATCGGGTTCGGCGGGAGATTTTCGTTTCATGGATTCTATCGGCGAAGCGTGGCGGTTTAGAAACGTTTTGATGAGTCGCCAAATACTTACTTAATTCCATCATGCATTGGATTACAACATAACGTTGTGCAAACGTTCAAGAATCCGATGGAGGTGGACGAAATATCCCTTGGGGAGTCTCTGCTATGGCCAACATTATCGTCCTCGTCAAACAAGTACCCGATACCAATGCTCGAATCGTTCTTTCTGGCGACCAAGTCGACCTTTCTGCCGTTAAAAAAGTGATGAGCCCTTACGATGAATTCGCTGTCGAAACTGCACTACAACATCGTGAATCAAGCGGTGGCGAAGTTACTGCAATTACTGTAGGTGGCGCAGGAGCAGACAAGGTATTGAAAGACGCAAAAGCGATTGGTGTCGATCACATTATCCGCATCGATTGCGATGCTCAACTCGATTCAAATGCCCTTCAATCAGTTCTTGCATCTGTAATCTCAAGCCTTGACGCTGAAGTGGTTTATTGCGGCAAGTCGGCTGCTGACACAGGCGCAGGTTCCACTGGACCTGGTTTGGCTGAACGACTTGGCTGGGCTTCGGTCTCGAACACCACAAGTGTTGCCTTTGGCGACCAACTTTCCGTAGTCACTCCATCTTCTGGCGGTAATGTACGAATCAATGTGCCACTTCCAGCAGTTATATCGTGTGACAAGGGCAACACCAAGGCCCGAAAGCCAAATGTCAAGGGTATTATGCAAGCAAAGAGGGCTCAAGTCGATGTTCGTAGCGTCGATGTTCCTGCTTCGACAGTTTCTGTCGTATCACACAGTATGCCTCCTGCAAAACCTGCAGGGAAATCCTACCAAGGCGGTGCAGCAGCAGCTGAAGTCGCACAACTCCTCCGAGATGAGGCAAACGTAATTTGAGGTGAATGAAATGACTGATACTATAGTAATCGCTGAAATCGTAAAGGGTGTTGTCCACCCAACAACTGCTGAACTCATCACTGCTGCCCTAGCACTTGGGTCCCAGCCTGTTGTTGTAGTTCCATGTGCTGATGCAAGTGTTGCAGATGGTGCAGCCCAATTTTCAGGTGCTGCACGTATTATTGCAGCAAAATCCAATGTATTCTCAAACTATGATGCCGCAGGTTGGGCTTCTGCCCTTGATGCCGTGGTACCAGCAGGCGTCATCATCACTTCTGCCTCTCCACAATCGAAAGACCTCGCTGCTCGCATGGCTGCTCGCAGAGGAATATCTGTCGTGCAAGATGTCGTCAAAATTGAAGGTGGGAATTTGACTTCACCTATTTACTCTGGCAAAGCAATGCAAACTGTATCACTCAGTGGAAATGCAGTTGTCACTGTTCGCCCGAATGTCTTTGCAGCAACAAGCAATGATGGTTCAACAGATGTGTCAGTTGTCGACACCACCGGAGACGTTGCTACTGCAGTTCAAGAATTCATGGCTCGTGCTTCAACTCGACTTGATGTTGCTGAAGCGAACATCATCATCTCTGGTGGCAGAGGAATGGGCTCTCCAGCAAATTTCTCCCACTTAGAAGCGATTGCAGACACCTTGGGTGCAGCAGTTGGTGCGTCACGTGCTGCGGTTGACACATGGGATGAAATCCCTCACTCGATGCAAGTCGGTCAAACTGGAAAAACTGTCAATCCAAATCTCTACATCGCTGTTGGTATCTCTGGCGCCATTCAACACTTGGCTGGAATGCGTTCATCCAAGTATATCGTCGCCATCAACAAGGATGCTGACGCACCTATATTCCAACATGCAGATTATGGAATTGTTGCTACTTGGGAGGAGACTTTACCTATCCTTCAATCAGCACTTTCGGCCATGATGGCGTGATTAGGTATATCGCCCTCGGCTGTATACTCCAGCTCCAGCATCATCACCAACAAATGGGTTGGTCTGTTTTTCATAACCAATCGTGGTCAAAGGCCCGTGTCCGGGATAAACGATGGTATCTGGTGCTAACGGCCAAAGTTGTGTATGAATCGATTGGGCAAGTACGGTGAAATCACCGCCGGTGTCAGGAAGGTCAGTACGACCAACTGAACCCGCAAACAATGTATCGCCAACAAACAAATGGTCCGGTCCGTCATCGACGAGTAATCGAAGACAACATCCTCCAAGTGTGTGACCAGGGGTATGAAGAATTTCAAATGCAAGTGCTCCAACTTCAAGAATTTCACCAGCAATTAAATCGATATCGGCTACCGCGGGCTCTGGTACTTCGAACCCGTAACGTTGAGCAGAAGAAGTGGCCAATGTTTGCAAATATGTATCATCTGGATGGAGATACCATTGTACGTCATAGCGATTCAGTAAATCGGGAATGTGTCCACTGTGATCAAAATGGGCATGGGTATTGACTAAGGCAACCACCTTTCGAGTAGGGAGATTTTGTTGCTGCATCTCATCGGCTGATTGCGGCCCATTCGACCAATCTGGACCTTTGCCTGCAAATCCATCGACCCAATCGATAAGTCGTTCAGGTTCACCGCCGCCATCAATGATGACTGTGTCACCCGTTTCTCGGTCGGTAACAACCGAACAGCGCATCTGTAAAATACCTACGAAGAAGTATTCGACCCACGGTTTGCTCACGCCCATGGCTCTGCCAGAACTCTCCCCTTCAAGAGACTAAGCCCTATTCAATCACGATATGTAATGAATCACTCGACCATTGTCCATCTCGGTCACAGATTCGTAATTCAAAACTATGGCTCCCACGTGGAATTCTAACTCTAACTTTTGCTGAGGAAGCAATTTCTTTACCACTGCTCTCAATCCAAGACCAAGTCTGAATACGTTCCTGTGGGTCGAAGGAATTTGAACCATCAAGCGTGATAATTGCGGAACCGTCGGCATCAGCTTTGAGGCTCTGGTCTTCACCAGAAACAGCACGAGGTACAATTATTTCACCGATTTCAGTATTCAATTCTTCCAGCAGGTTGTCCGAAGGTAAAAGCGCCATTTTGGTAATCGCATCATCGAGTTCAGCAAGTAATACTTCTGTGTCAATGTCAAGTGCTCCATCTTCAGTCACTTGCTGAGAGTCTCCAAAGTCACCTTCCAGTGCACTGTGTAATGCGTCCAAACCGACATCTGCGGGTCGTGTGTTCTGCATTGATTCCAATTCCGCTTCGGAGAAAAAAGAATTCATTTCATCATCCTCTCTATAGAGTTCTTCGGCTGACAATTTAACTGTTTCTTCGGGTTTTTCAAACCATAAATTAAGTTCCGATGCGTCGAGTTTGTGGACTTCTTCATTAAAAGAAAACATTCCAATCGGTTCTATGTCCGTCCAATCATTTTGGTCTTCACCAGCAAACAGGCACACCGAACCATCTTGAGATGCTTCCAGAAAGTGAGGCATCCCCTGATGTTCAATTTTCCATTCTCTCCCATTACTGTCCAGTCCGTAGATGTAAAACCATGATGTGGCAGCGATACATCCATTCCGATAAATAAGGTTCTGAATCGGGTAACTGCATGAGATTAAATGCTCGAAAGTGTATGATGATTGACCCGCCAAATACTCGGAGACTTGGCCATTATCAAATCCACAGAAAAGGCCTTTTTCAGATGGAGTCGCATGCAGCAACCGACTCTTCAAGTCATCTCGATGGACCAAAACTTGCTGCTTGATATCCCATATTTCAATTTCAAGAACTTCTTCATCTCCTGAGACAAGGGCATAACCTTCTCTTCCAATGACAAGGTTCTGGTTAGCATCTGAACCAAGACACGTGATAGACTCCCCCGTGTCTCCACGAATTGGCCTTGACCAAACAATGTGCCCATTTTGAAGCGCTTGAACTTGACCACTTTCATGTGCTAAAATCAAGTATTCGCCAATTGCTGTGCAGCGTAGGATGTCGTTGTATTCTACATGTAATTCGAAAGGAGTACCGTCATAAGCAAACATATGCAATCTTCCTAGCCCATCAATAACTGCAAGATGTGCAGGTAATTGTTGCAATGAAAAACCACCTGCTCCGATTTCGGTTTGCCATAGAAGATTACCTTCAAGGTCCAAGCAAGTAAGACCGTGTTCATCATCCAGAACAAAGATCTGGTTGTCACGCAATATTGCTTTTCTAATCAATGCTGGTGCTTGCCACGAAGTAGATGGAGTAAGGTCCCCTTCAGTATTCTGAGCGATGAACAGTTTGCCATCCCCCTCCGCCCAAACAGCGACATCGCCACTCATTGACAACGCTAAAGCACTCACCTTTGCTTCCGGTTGGAATGCGATGTGCACCGAATGGGTACTGAGCATGCATCGTAGAGGTGCCTACCTCAATTAACCCCATCCCCTCATTGATTAGGACTACTCATTCGAACCAAGAAGTCGTATCTGGGTGAGGGCGGAACTGACTTGGGGCATTGATATGTTGCCATAAAGTCCGTTTTTCATCCTCAGTCCACCCACAGAGAGGTTCAAGGGTAGACAAAGGTGTAGTTTTTATCGCAGTTTCTCGACGTTGAATGTGTGGCTTGGCTTGTTCAAGCGTAAGGCCAACCACTCCCCAAGCAGGTCGTTGAAACATTTGCCCGGTCTGATCCCTCGTTCGGCTCCTAACACCGAGAAATGGGTCCCATTTAGAAAGCAATTCCACGTATTCAGGCTTGGAATCAAGTATTGGAATAATTCGTGAACCACGTCGCATGATGAGAAATGAACTCAGTGCATCAGCCTCAGTTTTTAATTGAACCAAAACATCGCCTTGTACTCCGGTTGGCAATCCACCTGGACCTTGTATTCTTTTTTCAATCGAGGAAACACTGGCCGGTTCAAGAATAATCTTAACCCACCATTCTGGATTTGACAAGTCGACTGAAAGTGAGGGGTCGCGTTCAATCAATGAAGCCCCTAGCGCTCGAGCATAAGATTGTGAACCCCATTCGCCTTTTACTCCAAGTCGCTTGATTCGTACGCCAAACGTTCTCTCTTCACCTACACGGTCGTGACGTTCAAGTAAAAGCGTAGAAATGAGGTCGGGGTCAAGGTTTGTAGACAATTCCACAATACGGTCAATCGCTACAATTCCCAATCCATGGCACATCAAATCCTCAACAGTTTCTGTTGGTGCACTGGAATAGATGACATCGAATTCTCTCAATCGGTCACGGATGAGGGGGACTGATGAATCTTCGGCAAGTTGTACCAAGTTTTTACGTAATGAACGTTGAAACGAACGGCGAACGACTTTGGATTTTAGACCCAATTCTCCAAAGCGAAGAATCCAAGATTGTTGTGCCATTGTAAAGCCTCAATCAGCTGTATCATTGTGCATTTCAACAATTTCATCATCTTCACTGGCATCTTCTTTCGCCATGTCGTTGCGAGAGTTGAACAATCGCTCGAGATATGCCTCATCAATATCGCCAGTGATATATTCGCCATTGAAACAACTGGTATCAAACCGAGTCGGTGGATTTTCACCAATAGATGTTGCTTCAATCAAATCTTCAAGTGTTTGGTAAAAGAGGCGGTCACTTCCAATGATGCTATTGATTTCTTCAATACTCTTCCCATTTGCAATGAATTCAGTGATCGCTGGCATATCAATTCCGTAGACATTTGGATGGCGAACAGGTGGTGCAGCAGAGGCAAAGTAGACTTTCTTGGCGCCGACATCACGTGCCATTTCAATGATTTGTGCGCTGGTTGTACCACGGACGATTGAATCGTCAACAAGGAGAATATTTTTACCCGAAAACTCGTGTTCAATAGCATTGAGTTTTCGTCTAACTGATTTCTCTCTCAACGCTTGACCAGGCATGATAAATGTTCGACCTACATATCGATTCTTGACAAAACCTTCACGATAAGGAACGGCCAATGCATCGGCCATTTGCAGAGCGGCAATACGTCCAGAATCAGGCACTGGAATTACAGCATCGATGTCATGGTCTGGCCATTGTTCGAGAATGCGTTTTGCCAATATATCGCCTTGATTTAAGCGTGCAAGGTAAACGGAAATTCCATCGATGACAGAATCGGGTCGGGCAAAGTAAACATGTTCAAAGATACATGGAGAGGCTACAACATCCTCAGCGCATTGCCGATGGAATAAATGACCTGAAGTAGAAATGAAAATCGCTTCACCAGGTTGAACATCACGGACGACTTCAAATCCGAGTGCCGTTATAGCAACCGATTCACTGGCAACCATCCATTCGGTTTCATCGCCCAATTCTCGCTTTCCAAAAATAAGTGGACGGATTCCATAGGGGTCGCGGAATGCCAACAGACCATAGCCAGAAATAATCGAGACACAGGCATAACTTCCTTTGACTCGTTTATGGAGATTGGTTACTGCACCAAATACTGATTCAATATCGAGATGGGGTGAGCCTTCAATCGAGAGGTTCGATGAATGGGAGGTGAGTTCAACTGCAAGCATATTGAGTAATAATTCTGAATCACTCGTGGTATTCATATGGCGGTGATGGTTGTCGGTAAGTTGTACTTGAAGTTCCGAGGCATTCGTTAAGTTTCCATTGTGAGCAAGCCCAAGCCCATAGGGTGAATTGACATAGAACGGCTGTGCTTCGGAACGAGAAGATGAGCCTGCTGTTGGGTATCGAACATGACCAATGCCAATATGCCCCTGCAATCGACGCATGTGGCGGGTGTAAAAAATATCAGAAACTAGACCTTTTGACTTTCTCAAGCGGAATTGGCCGTCAAAATCAGTCATTATTCCAGCGGCATCTTGACCACGATGTTGAAGAACGGTCAAGCCGTCATAAATCAATTGATTGACATGGACATTGTTGCGCCCAACGATTCCAATGATGCCACACATTGCTTTGCCTCAACTCCATCGAGTGCTCGACGCTTTGTAGCCATTGTGGCTTAGAAACATATCCACAGCCTCAAGCTTTTGGACGATGGGACTTCTTTGCCCAATTGAATTTACGAATACGTGCTGTTTCGCCGTATCCGCATGATGCGCAGACGGACTTTTGCTTGTGATATGCACTGCGACCACAGCGGCGGCAACGAATGTGGGTTGTCTTCTGACGTTTACCCATGGATGGCGTACCTTTCGACATAGAAACACCTGTATATCCGGCCCACCAACAACCCCCTTATCAAACCGACGGCGAAGGTATTCGCTACGAGCCTGTGTGTTATTCTTCTTCTAACTCAAAATTATTTCGTTGTTTCTGAGATGTAATAGCCGAAAACGTCACGCCTAGGGCAACACTGAACGCCATAAGAATCGACCCTGATGATACAAACATGTGAACTATGTTGTAGATTGCCTGTGCTCGAACCGAACCATTGTCTTCCAATAACATTGAACCTTGCCCGATAAAGAAGACTGTTGCTAAAACTCCTAATGCAGTTGCCATTACCATACCAACCAACGGCGCCCAAGGGCGATTTCGTGATTCCCCATAGAAGAACAGATTCCCTAGTAAAAATAAAGAACAGAGAGTATAAGCAGTCAATGTTGCATTTGTAAAGCGGGTAAACGAAACTCCAGAGTCAATAGGTTTGAAGTCGTCAAAGAACGTCATATCGATGGCTAGGATGAGTAAAGGTGGAAGTAAAAAGGCAAGAATCATCATTCGCCAAGTGAACCCAATATTAGATTCCTTCATTCCTCTTCACCTCCAAGATGAGTCGCTATCAGCGTTGATACTTTCTTGAGTTCTGAATCGGTAGGGGGAATGATTGATTCTGGCCCGGGTAAGTTTCGTTCATAGGCATAGATGACTATAGCAAAAACTAGGATTGACAATACGCTTCCAGCGACAATCCCGGTCATATCCGCTACCGCAAGCCAGAGATGCTCACGGAATTCATTCCCGGTTACTAAAGGACCATCTATATTTAATCCCAAAAGAAGAAGAATAAAGGAGAGCCCTGAAACGAAGAACATGGTATTTGATTCCATTTTACGCTGATCCCCAATCATCAACAAAGTTACAGCAGAACATGAAGCAAGGCAAGATGTCAGTAAAATAAATGTCGGCCAAAAGACATACCAGTATGGATTCACTTCATTATATGCTATTTGTGGTGTGAGAATCCACCAATGCATACCTGCTAACCAAACAAAACCAATACCAGCCATTAAAACGCCAATTTTTCTATCACTACGAGACAATTTTCCAACCGGTACATTTCCTGAAAAAGAGATGAGATAAATTCCGAGAATAATCAACATGCACGGGCCAATAATCGCTCCAAGTAAATGACCGGCGGCGGAGGAGGGAGAGTTAGGAACTGTCCAAGGGCTCAAACAAATCAAAACGATACCAGTAAAAGACAAAAATCGTCCTCGTTTAGTAGAAGATTGGAGTGGGGAAGACATGGAGTGCCAAAGCCCTAATGGCACCATAGAAACGGGAATCCAAAACAGTAAGAACGCTTGAAGCATCTCGTCCATGCCTCTGCTAATACCCCGAATGTTCATTATATCTCCCCTTGTTTCACACGCAGTCGCCCGAAATCCACTGGCAATTGAATGCGGCACTCCTAAATACCCGACTCTTGTGGGCCGAATGCTCAAGGTGTTATTATGGTGAAAATGCCACGTCAAGTCAAGCGTTACAGTCCTTCGGCTGGTAAGCATACAATGCATACTATTGAGCGAGTGAAGAAGAAGCGCGCTTCTGAACTTCGCTGGGGTCAACGTCGTTTCCGCCGTGTTATGGCAGGATACCGTGGTTTCCCTCGTCCAAAACCTGAAGGCCGTGAAAAGCCAACCAAGCGCGTTAACATTCTTTACCGTTGCACGGAAACTGGCAAAGCACATTACGCACCTTGCCAGCGTGCAAAGAAATTCGAATTAATCGACAAGTGAGTTGACAACTATGGCAAAAAATTTCCTAAATGTGTCCTGCAAAGATTGCAGCAATGAAACAACAATCTTCTCTCGGGCAACATCCGTAATCTCTTGCGGAGTTTGTGGAGCAACCCTTACCAGCCCATCCGGCGGAAAGGCCGATTTGATCGGATGCACTGTTTTGAAGCACTTGAATGAGGAGGCAGAGCCTCTATGTCTGAAAAAACAAATACGCCGAATGAAG
>Ga0114997_10001586_pt1 | contig 18737 bp, 32 predicted proteins | sample ArcticOcean_MG_C_2_FD_87045 | JGI IMG/M metagenome (GOLD analysis project Ga0114997, IMG submission 87045) | Marine microbial communities from western Arctic Ocean - ArcticOcean_MG_CB4_136 | ecosystem: Environmental > Aquatic > Marine > Oceanic | place: Arctic Ocean: Canada Basin | collected...
AAAAAAAAAATACTAAAAAAAGGAAAAAAAAATGAAAAAATTATTGTCATTTATTGCAGCATTCGTTGTTTTAACATCATGCACAACCATTAAAGATAAAACTAAAAATATAAAATTACTAAAAAATTGTTCTGGTGAAGAAACTGGAAAAACACTAGCAGAAGTTTTTTGTAAAAAAAAAGCAGACTAAAATGAATTTTGAAGAAAAATTAGTAGATTTAAATATTAAACTTCCTGAAGCAACAAATCCGGTTGGATCATACCTGGCAACTAAGGCTGCTGGTAAACTTTTGTACATTTCAGGACAAATATCCATTAATGAAAAAGGTGAATTAATTAAGGGGAAATTAGGAAAAGAATTAACAACAGAAGAAGGTTATGAAGCAGCAAAGCGATGTGCGTTAAGTATACTCTCGCAAGCTAAAAAATTTTGTAAAAATGATTTATCAAAAATTAAATCATGCATTAAATTGACAGGCTTTGTTAATTCTACAGATAATTTTATAGAACAACCAAAAGTAATAAATGGTGCATCTGACTTAATAGCGTCAATACTAGGTGAAGCTGGAATGCATACAAGGGCGGCTATAAGCACAAATAGTTTACCATTAGGTGTTTCTGTGGAAGTTGATGCTATATTTGAATTAAACTAATCTATTTACCAATAGCAAAATATTTAATATTAAGTTGCTTCATTTTTGATGAAGAGTAGATATTACGCATATCAAATATAATACACTTTTTATTTTTTATTAACTTTTTAAAATTTATAGACTTAAAATCATTCCATTCAGTGTGAATAATAATAAGATCTGACTTTGAAATAGCAGTGCTAATATCATTTGAATAAGTAATATTTTTGTATTTAGAAAAATTACTTTTTTTACCTGTCGGATCATAGTAGTTCACTTTTGCTCCTTTTTTGATTAAGTAAGGAATCATTTTTAAACTAGAAGAATCTCTCATATCGTCTGTATTAGCTTTAAAAGTAACACCCAAAAAACATATCTTTTTATTTATAATTTTACCTTTTAATAATTCAGATACTCTTTTTAATAATATTGATGATCTGTTTTCATTTGATTTAATTACACTTTTTATAACAGATAAATTGGTTTGAAATCTGTCTGCCGTAGTTATTATAGCTTTTGTATCTTTTGGAAAACAGGAGCCACCATACGCAGGACCAGCTCTTAAAAAACGACTACCTATTCTTTTATCTAAGCCCATACCAATAGAAATATCTTCAATATTGACATCAATTTTTTCACATAAATTTGAAATTTCATTTATAAAAGTTATTTTAGTAGCCAAAAAAGCATTCGAGGAATATTTAATTAACTCAGCAGCTCTTCTAGAAGTATTAATATATTTAGCACCTTTAGAAATTAAAGGAGAATAAAGGTTTTTTAAGACTCTATTTACTTTTTTATTACTTGTACCAATTACAATTCTATCTGGATAACTAAAATCTCTTATAGCTTCACCTTCACGAAGAAATTCAGGGTTTGAAACGACCGAAAAAAGTTTCTTTGATTTACTTTTGGAAATAATATTTTCTATCTCATCACCAGTAGTAACAGGTACTGTTGATTTGGTAATAATAATTTTGAATTTAGAAATAGACTTTCCTATTTCCTTTGCAGCGTTAAAAACCTGGCTTAAATCAGCACCACTACTATTTTTTTTGGTAGGTGTGCCAACACAAATAAATATAACATCAGATTTAAAAACAGATTCCTTTAGGTTTGTAGAGAATTTTAGTTGACCATTATTGTAATTTTTTAAGACCAGTTCTTCTAAACCAGGCTCATATATTGGAACAATACCTTTTTTCAGATTGTTAATTTTACCAATATCTCTATCAACACAAATGACATCATTACCTAAATCAGAAAAGCACACACCACTAACAAGACCAACATAGCCAGTACCTATCATGCAAAGTTTCATATTTTAGAAATTTCTTTTGATGATTTAATAAATCCAGTCATTGACCCACAATCTAAATATTTTCCTGAAAAATTATGTGCTATAAATTTTTCACCGTCGTTAATTAGTGATTGTATAGCATCAGTAATATGAATTTCACCATCTTTTCCTGCTTTTTGGGTGTTTAGTTTATCAAAAATATTTATTGGTAAAATGTATCTGCCTATTACAGCTTTATTAGAAGGTGCATTTTGAACGTCAGGTTTCTCAACTACTGAGTTAATAGAAAAATTATTTGAATTAATTTTTTTATTAGTATTAAAAATCCCCCATCTGGAAACATCTTTTTTTTTTACTTTCATACTAGCTATAACTGATGCATTATATTTAGTATTAACTGAAATCATTGATTTAGAACAATTTTTTTTAATTATAAGATCGTCAGGTAATAACAGTAAAAAGTATTTATCTTTAATATATTTTTTTGCTTTTAAAACAGCATCTCCTGTGCCCAAAGGTTTATTCTGGTATGCAAATTTTATCATTTTTCTATATTTTAAAATTTTTTTATATTCATTAATAATACGTGGGTCTTTTTTTTTTTTAATAACATTTTTGTATAATTTATCATTATAAAAATAGTTTTTAATCATTATTTTTTTTTTTGAAATAATAAAAATAATTTCTTTAATCCCAGCATCAATACATTCTTCAATGATATATTCAATTCCAGGTTTCCCATTAATGGGAAGTAATTCCTTGGCAAATACACTTGTCAATGGAAGCAGTCTTGTGCCCTGTCCTGCTAAAGGAATTATTGCTTGTTTAATCATTTAAATGTTTTACTTATAAAGTTTAAATTTTACAAATGAAAATTTTAAGTAACATAAATGTCCTAATTAAGACGTTAAATAATATCAATAATTTGGGTTTTGTTCCAACGATGGGTGGTCTACACAATGGTCATATATCACTTATTAATGAGTCTCAAAAAAAATGCAGCAAAACTGTAGTAAGTATATATGTAAACCCTAGGCAATTTAACAACAAAAATGATTACAGTAAATATCCACGAAATCTTACTCGAGATAAAAATATACTTAGAAAATTAAAAATTGACTATCTTTTTCTTCCAAATACTAAAGAAATTTTTAAAAAAAAAAGAATAAAAAAAATTACTATTACAAAATCACAAAAAATATTATGTGCTAAATTTAGAAAACTACACTTTGAGGGTGTGTTGGACATAATGGATCGTTTTATTAATTTAATTCGTCCTAGGTATATTTTTATGGGTGAAAAAGATTATCAACAACTTTTTTATGTAAGAAAATATATCAAAGATAAATATTTAAGTAAAGTTTACTTATGTAAAACCATCAGAGGAAAAAATGGTATTGCTTTATCATCGCGAAATAACTTACTTTCAAATAAAGGAATACGTAAAGCTGGTTTAATATACTCTGTATTAAAAAAGACTAAATTAATGATTAAGAGTAAAAGAATGCCAATAAATTATTTAAATAATCTTAAAAAAGAATTAGTCAAAAAATTTAATGTCAAAATTGAGTATTTGGAAATAAGAAATAATGAAGACTTAAAAGTATCAGATAATAATAAGAAATTTAGATTATTTATTGCCTACTATATTGAAAATATAAGATTAATTGATAATCTTTAATTAACTCTATAAAAAGTATGCTGCAACACCCAAGAATGAAAGAAACCCTATAACATCAGTAATTGTTGTTACAAAAACGCCCGAAGCGATAGCAGGATCAATATCAAAATTTTTAAGTGTAACAGGAACAAGTATTCCAAATAATCCAGCAATTATCATGGTGAGAACCATTGAGATAGATATTATCATTGAGAGTAGATAGTCTTGAAACCAAATCTGCACTATGATGGCACTTATTATTGCAAATATAATACCGTTTAAAATTCCTATATTAAATTCTTTTAATATACTGTCAGTAAAATTATTTTTTGTTAAATCATTAGTTGCTAATGTTCTTATTGTGACTGCAAGTGTTTGCATGCCAGCATTCCCACCCATAGATGCAACTATAGGCATTAAAAAGGCTAAAACAACCATTTGTTCAATTGTTGCACCAAAAATACTAATAACCCATGTTGCTATGAAGGCAGTAAATAAATTTAAAAGTAACCAGTTAAATCTTCTTCTTGTTTTAATAAATACGCCATCTGTTATGACTTCATCACCGACACCAGCTAATCTTAAAACATCCTCTTCTGCCTCTTCTTTTAATACGGTAAGAACATCATCATTGGTAATCATGCCAACAAGTTTATTATTTTTGTCAACAACACACGCAGAATTTAAACTGTAGTTTTCAAATAAATTTCCGACTTCTTCTTTATCCATATCAACTGGAATAAGAAGTTGAGATTCTGACATAATTGAAAGCATTTTTTTTTCACGGCCACTAGTTAACACTTTTGAAGAAGGCACTGATCCTATAGGCTTAAATTCTTCATCTACAATAAATATTTCTAAAAATTCTTCTGGTAAATCTTTATTTTCTCTTAAATAATCAATAGTTTGTCCTACCGACCAATTACTTGGAATTGCTGTAAACTCACGCTGCATAATTCTTGCAGCAGTATCCTCTGGGTAACTTAAACTTTCTAATAAAGCAAATCGATCTTTAGGTGGAAGTGAACTTAGAATAATATTTTTATCTTTTTCATCAACATTTTCTAATATTGTAATAGCATCATCTGATTCAAGGTTTTTTAATATTGTCACTATAGCATCTGAAGATAGGTACTTAATTATTTCAGATTGAATTGATTCATTTAGCTCAATAAAAACTTCAGGATCAATTTTAAAGTTATTTAATTTAATTAAATTTTCACGGTCATTTTGACTTAAATGCTCAATTATATCAGCAGCATCTGCTGGGTGCATTTCTTTAAAAGAGTTAGTTATAAATAAAGCATCATTATTAGATATTTTATTTGTAACAATTTTTATATACTCTTTGTTAAATTCAAAGTTAACTTTTTTATCTTTTATTTTTTTTATTAAGGACATAATTTTACAATTAATTCAATTTTGGACTATTAATGCATAAATAATAAAATACAATTTTAAAATGATTATCGATATAAAAAAATCACTAAAACCAGTAAAATACAATGAAGCAATACATTACTTAGAAAAAAGATTAATTAAAGTTAACAATAATGAAGAAAATGAACTTATATGGATTTTAGAGCATAATCATATTTACACAGCAGGGACTAGCTACAACGAGAGTGAAATATTAGATAAAGAGATAAAATTAATTAAAACAAATAGAGGTGGAAAAATTACACATCACTGTCCTGGACAAATTATTTGTTATTTTGTTATAGATTTAAAAAAAAGAAAAAAAGATATTAGAAAATTTATTACATTAATAGAAAAAACTATAATTCAAACATTACAAGAATTTAATATAAATTCGTTTAGTGATGCTAAAAATATAGGTATATGGGTGAGGCAAGGAAAAGAAGTTAAAAAAATTTCCGCAATAGGAATACGTGTCAGCAAATGGATAGCTTATCATGGGTTTTCAATTAATGTAGATAATGACTTGGAAGGCTATAATAATATTGTACCTTGTGGAATAAAAGACAAAGGTATTATTAACCTTAAGATAATTAAAGATCAAGATTATAAAAAATTAAAAGATCGATTAATTGACAATCTAATTAAAAACTTGGAAATCTAAGTCTTTTTGTTGCTAGTAATTTTTTAAAATAATCGGGTAATAAAGCTGTGTAAGTGTATTTTTTATCATTAATCATAAATTTAATTTGATATGAATGTAACATTAAATTTTTATTAATTGCTTTATCTGTGTTGCTAAATTTATATTTTTGATCACCGTATATAGGGTTACCTACGGCATAGAGCTGTTTTCTTAGTTGATGTTTTCTACCAGTTATAGGTTTCATTTCAACTAAACTACAAATTGAGTTTTTGTCTAAAACTTTATAAAGTGTTCTTGCTTTTTCGATTATTTCTTTGTCATTGTCATATCTAGTAAGATCATCATTCCACTCACCAGAATCTTTCTGCAATTCTCCATGACATATAGCTAGATATGTCTTGTGTACTTTTCTTAATCTAAACAAAGATGTTAATAATTGAGCAGCCTGCCTGTGTTTGGCCATAATAAAAACACCCGATGTGTCCTTATCAAGCCTGTGAACAGAAAAAGGTTTTGAATCTTGAAAAATGTCGCTTCTAGCAAAAATATCTACTAAATTTTTTTTAGATTTTGTTCCACCTTGGACAGAAATACCTGAACTTTTATTCAATACAATAAAGTCATCATTGTTATCTATTATTAAATCTTCATTTTCTTTAATCACTTCTTCTGATGGTACAAATTTAATTTTTTTTTGAACTATTGTTTCTGTATAATCAAAATTAAATAAATCAACTACATCGCCAGTTTTTACTTTTTGTGAACTTTTTATTTTTTTATTATTAAGTTTAATTTTTCCACTTCTTAGAGTTTTTTCAATTAAGCCTTGTGGAATATTGCCTAAATTATTTCTAATCCAACGATCAATACGCATATCGTTAAACGTTGTATCAACGTTAAATGACTTTTTCATGATGTGATATTATTATATAAAAAATTAAGCAGTTACTAATTTTTTCTCTTCTTTTTTAGTTTTAGATGGTTCTTTTTTCTTTCTATCGACTCTTTTAGCTTCAACATCTCTATCAACAAATTCAATTACAGCCATTGGAGCATTGTCGCCGTATCTAAATCCAGCCTTAATAATTCTAGTATAGCCACCATTTCTTTTTTCGTATCTTTTTGAAAGGTTTTTTTTAACTTTATTTGCTGAAGTAATATCTTGTAATTTAGTCATGAGCATTTTGGTCGTTTGAAGTGTCTCTTTTTTACCTAATGTTATAATTTTATCAGCTTGCGGCTTTAAAAATTTAGCTTTTGGTAATGTAGTTGTTATTTGCTCATACTTAATAAGTGAATTAAGCATATTTTTTAATAAAGCTTTCCTGTGTTCAGAAGTTCTATTTAACTTCTTGTTAGCCATTCCATGTCTCATTAACTTAATTCCTCAAGTTTTTTAGACATTTCAGCAATATTATCTGGTGGCCACTTAGGAATTTCCATTCCCAAGTACAATGACATTGCAGTAAGAACTTCTTTAATTTCATTTAATGACTTACGACCAAAATTTGGCGTTCTTAGCATTTCACCTTCTGATTTTTGTACTAAATCACCGATGTAAATAATATTATCATTTTTAAGACAATTCATAGATCTAACAGAAAGCTCTAATTCATCGACTTTACGTAATAAATTTTTATTAAACTCAGGTTCTGATGGTACTTCATGTACGGTAACTTCTTGAGGCTCATCAAAATTAACAAACATATTAAGTTGATCTTGAAAGATTCTAGCTGAATAAGCAACCGCATCTTCAGCAGAAATTGATCCATTTGTTTCAACTTCCATAGTTAATTTGTCATAATCAAGAGCTTTACCTTCTCTAGCTGTGCTGATTGAGTACGAAACTTTCTTAACTGGGCTGAACAATGAATCAATGGCAATTAAACCAAGTGGCGGTTCTTCAGGTTTATTCATCGAAGCAGGTACGTAACCTTTTCCAGTTCCAACAGTCATTTCCATATGAAAATTAGTATTTTCATCAAGGTTACAAATTACTAAATCAGGATTTAAAATTTCAATATCTGTTACGTCAGTTATATCAGAGGCTTTAATTTCACCTGGACCTTTTACATCTAAAATTAATTTTTTAACTACTTCAGAGCTACTTTTTAGTGCTAAAGATTTAACATTTAATACAATATCTGTAACATCTTCTCTAATTCCTTTAATAGAAGTAAATTCATGTAAGACACCATCAATTTGAATAGAAGTAACAGCGGCACCTCTAATTGAAGATAATAAAATTCTTCTTAAAGAATTTCCAAGTGTTAAGCCATAACCTTTTTCAAGTGGTTCAGCAATAATTTTTGCATGAGATTTATCTTCACTTAATTGAACATCTAATTTTCCTGGCTTAATTAATGATTTCCAGTTTTTAATATTAACATCAACAGTTTCCATTTATACTCTCCTTTTTTTGGGTGGCCTAGTACCGTTATGAGGCATTGGCGTTGTATCTTTTATAGAAAGAATTTTAAAACCTCTTGCAGACAAAGCTCTTAATGCAGTTTCTCTACCAGAACCTGGTCCTTTAACTTCAACCTTTAAAGTTTTCATTCCAAATTCAAGAGCTTTTGATGCTGCGGCATCAGCTGCAATCTGAGCTGCGTAGGGAGTAGATTTTCGAGATCCTTTAAATCCCTTTTGACCAGATGATGCCCAGGACACAACATTGCCACTAGTATCAGCTATTGAAATTATTGTGTTATTAAATGTTGACTGAACATAAGCTACTCCATTTAAAATAACTTTTTTAATTTTTTTCTTTTTCGAGTAAGAACTTTTTTTTGAAGAAGGTTTACTAGTTACTTCTTGAACTGTTTCTTTTTTTTCAGTAGCTTCTTTTTTTACCATTATAATCTATTTTTTAAGTGGTGTTAATTTTTTACCAGCAATAGCTATTGCTTTACCTTTTCTAGTTCTTGCATTACATCTAGTTCTTTGTCCTCTAACAGGCAATTTTTTTCTATGTCTTGAACCTCTATAGGAAGCTAGATCTATTAATCTTTTTATACTTAATGAATAATCTCTTCTAAGATCACCTTCAACTTTGAAATTTTTATCTATAAATTCTCTTATTTTTAAAATTTGATCATCTGTTAACTCGTTAACTCTTTTTTCTTTAGTTATATTTAAGGATGAACAAATTTGACCTGAAAATTTATCTCCAATACCAAAAATATAAGTCAAACCTATATGAACTAGTTTATTTTGTGGAATGTTTACACCTGCTATACGAGCCATAATTTTAGTGAATAAATTTAGCCTTTTATATAAGAAGATCTTTCAAAGTCAACGTCTTAAACATCTATTATATCAGTGATTTTACTAGTAATTTCATCAATTTTCAAACTACCATCAATTTCTATGAAACAGTCTTTACTTGAGTAAAATTCCAATATTGGTTTCGTTATATCCATATAAGTGTCATATCTAGCCATTACAGTTTCATGATTATCATCTTTTCTTCTTTTTAAGTGATTTTTCCCACAAGGGTGCAGTTCAATTTCACTCTTGTTAAAGAATTCATTTAACGTCATATTGCATTTTTCGCACGTCATTCTGCCCATTAGTCTTTTTTCAATAATATCTCGCGTTACATTCAAAAAGATAACAGATCCAACTTTTTGGTTAAAATCTTTTAAGGTATTTTCAAGGTTTTTAACTTGATGTAAATTTCTTGGATAGCCGTCAAATATTATTCTGTCTCTATACTTTAAATTTATAATTGATTGTTTTAATAAGGTGTTAACAATTTCATCAGAAACAAATTCACCTCTAGTAATAATGGTTTCGATTTCAATTCCTAGTTTAGTTTTTTCTTTAATTTCTTTTCTAAGAAGATCACCAGTAGATAGTTGGAAGTAATTATGTTTTTTAACTATATATTGAGCTTGGGTACCTTTACCTGCTCCGGGAGGGCCAAATAAAATTAAGTTCACTTTTTATTTTCCGAATTTAGTCTTTTTTATTAATTGCTCATATTGGGAGCTCATTAATCTAGTTTGTATTTGAGTGACAGTGTCTATTGCAACTACAACAACAATTAAAACTGAGGCACCTCCTAGGTAAAAAGGTATTGGGTAGTTAGCTATCAAAAATTCTGGCATTAAGCATACTAGAGTTAAATATAAAGCTCCTATAGTGGTAAGTTTTGTTAAAATATTATCAATATATAAGGCTGTATTTTCACCAGGCCTAATACCAGGAATAAATCCACCATATTTTCTTAAATTATCTGCTGTTTCAGTTGGGTTGAATGTAATTGATGTATAAAAAAAAGTGAAAAAAATTATACCTGATGCATACAGAAGCATATATAGAGGCTGACCCTGCGTAAAATATGAGCTTATATTTAAAAAAGTGTCATTATCAGATAAATTAAAATTAGTAAAAGTAACTGGTAATAATAATAGTGCTGATGCAAAAATTGCGGGTATTACTCCGGCTTGATTTATTTTCAAAGGTAAGTGTGATGATTCTCCACCATACATCTTATTTCCCATTTGTCTTTTAGGATAATTTATAAGAATTTTTCTTAAAGCTCTTTCCATAAAAACAATAAACATTATTGTTAAAATCAGTAAAATAAATATACCTATAATCATTAATGTTGAGATAGCTCCTGTTCTGCCCAGTTCAAAAGTTGTGACAAGTGCTCTAGGTATTTCAGCAACGATGCCTGAAAAAATAATTAATGATATTCCATTCCCTATACCTCTTTGTGTTATTTGTTCACCTAGCCACATCAAAAAAAGTGTACCAGCTACTATAGTTGTTACTGTTGTAATCTTAAAAAATGCACCAGGATTAATTACTAAATTTGCTGATGACTCCAAACCTACTGCAAGCCCATATCCCTGAACTGTAGCAAGTAAAACGGTACCATATCTAGTTAATTGAGATATCTTTTTTCTTCCAACCTCACCTTGGTTTTTTAAATTTTTAAAATAATCAGAAACACCAGTTAGCAATTGAACAATAATTGAAGATGAAATGTACGGCATGATACCAAGTGCAAATATGGCCATACGACTAACAGCACCACCTGCAAAAACATTAAACATACCCAGTAGTCCTTTTTGATTGCCTTCCATCATTATTTGAAGTTGCTCCGGGTCTATACCAGGTAAAGGAACAAAGGTTCCCAGTCTATAAACGGCTAGTACAAATATAGTGAATAAAATTCTATTTTTGAGATCGTTTGACTGAGGAGATGCGCTCATATTTTTAAATTATTTTTTTGTAATCTGAACAGATCCACCAATTTTTTCTAATTTAATCATTGCAGCTTTAGATATTAAATCGGCTTCAATATTTATTTTTTCTTTTAACTCACCGGTTCCTAAAATTTTTAACTTTTCTGAGTTTTTATTAATAAGTTTTAATTTTTTTAATAAATCACTATTTATCGTATCTGTGATTTTTATAGTTTTTTGATCAATATAGGATTGAATTTTTTCAAGGTTAATTATAGCAACATCTGTTCTATTTATTGGGTTGAAACCTCTCTTAGGAAGCCTTCTATACAAAGGCATTTGTCCACCTTCAAAACTTTTTATTGCAACACCAGATCTAGATTTTTGCCCTTTAACACCACGACCAGATGTTTTGCCTTTTCCTGAACCAATACCTCTACCGACTCTAATTTTTTTTTTAGTTACTTTTCCAGTAGTATTTAATTTTGACATTATCCTCTTTTTTCTATGATTTCAGAAATTTTTTTATTTCTAATAGTTGATATATGCTTCGGAGAAAACTGTTTGGATAAGGCTTTCATTGTAGCTCTAATAACATTATGCGCGTTTGCAGTGCCCATAGATTTAGCAACAATATCTTTAACACCTAATACCTCACATACAGCACGTACAGGTCCACCAGCAATAATTCCCGTTCCTTTGGGTGCTGATCTTAGTTTTATTTTTCCAGCTCCATCTTTTCCATAAACATCATGATGAATAGTTCTTCCATCTCTCAATGGTATATGAATTAATTTTCTTCTAGCCATTTCGTTAGCTTTTTTAATAGCATCAGGTACTTGCTTAGCTTTTGCGTGTGCTATACCTATTTTTCCTGCTTGGTTACCAACAACAACTAAAGCTGAAAAACCAAATCTACGTCCACCCTTAACTACTTTTGTTATTCTGTTAATGTGAACTAATTTCTCAATAATATCGTCTGTTATTTTTTTTTTATAATCCATAATCTAAAAATCCATTCCATTTTTTCTAAGTGTTTCAGCAAAAATTTTAATTCTACCGTGATATTTATATATACCACGATCAAAGAATATCTTAGTTATCTTTTTATCTTGGGCTTTTTTTGCCAACTTTTCAGCTACAACTTTTGACAACTCAGTTTTATTCATTTTATTCATTGATTTAATGTCTTTCTCAACTGATGAAACTGATAATAGTGTAATGCTTTTTGTATCATCAATAATTTGTGCAGATATATTTTTTGACGATCTAGATAAACTTAATCTATATCTATCTTTTTTTGCAACTTTTTTAACTTTGTTACTTATTCTGAATTTTTTTCTTTCTAATGTATTTAATTTCATTATTTTTTCTTCCCTTCTTTTCTTAATATATATTGCCCTTGTTCTCTAATTCCTTTACCTTTGTAAGGTTCTGGTGGTCTATAAGATTTAATTTTTGCTGCTACTGTCCCTACTTGCTGTTTATCTGATCCGCTAATTTTTAAAATAGTTTGTTTTTCTACTTCGATTTTTATACCTGTAGGAATATCAAAGTTTATATCATGACTAAAACCAAGTTGTAGATTTAATTGAGCTCCTTTTAATGCAGCACGATAACCTACTCCTACTAATTCAAGGATTTTAGTGTATCCAATGCTAGATCCTATTATTGCATTATTCAATAAACTTCTATTCATGCCCCATAGTCTTTTTGAGGTTTTGTCAATTTTTTTTGGTTTAATAGAAACATCTTTGCCGTCATTAATATTCAGATCAAACATATCTAAATCAATATTTAATTTTTTTTTTCCAAGAGGTCCTTCAATATTAATTATATTTCCAGCTAAAACAACTTTAACTTTTTCTGGAATAACTATGCTAACTTTACCAATTTTAGACATTAAAATACCTTACAAATTATTTCGCCACCAACTTTATTTTTTCTTGCATCCATATCAGTCATAACACCCTTTGGTGTTGAAAGAATTGCAATTCCTAGACCACCATTAATTTTTGGTAAACTATCAGCACTTGAAAAAATTCTTCTTCCAGGTTTTGATACTCTTTCTATAGTGCTAATGACAGGATTTCCAGAATGATATTTTAAATCAATAGATAAAACTGGTTTGTTATTATTTGGATCAATTTTGTAGTCCTTAATAAACCCTTCTATCTTTAAAATTTCAGAAATTTTTGTTTTAAAATTTGATGAAGGTAATTCAACTTTCTTATGGTTACGTGCTTGCGCATTTTTAATTCGTGCTATCATGTCTCCAATTGGATCACTTAAACTCATATTTTCCTTTCTACCAGCTTGACTTAGTCATGCCTGGAATTAATCCATGCAGTCCCAAGTCTCTTAGGGCTATTCTTGATATTTTTAATTTTCTATAAACACCGTGTGGTCTGCCAGTAATTTTACATCTATTCATAACTCTATTTTTTGCAGAATTTCTTGGCAAATTAGACAGCTTTTGTTGAGCTTTAAATCTTTCTTCTAAAGAAATCTTTTTATCCATTATAATTTTTTTAAGAGCCTGTCTTTTTTTAAAAAACCTGTCAGAAAGTTTTATTCTTTTATCGTTTTTATTAACTGCGCTTACTTTAGCCATTTTAATTGTCTCCTTTTTTAATAAATGGAAAATTTAATTTGCTTAAAAGTTCAAAGCTGTGCTTTGCATCAAGTGAAGATATTACAATTGTGATATCTAATCCTCTTATCTTATCAATTCTATCAAAATTAACTTCTGGAAAAATTATATGCTCTTTTATACCAAATGTATAATTACCAAATTTATCAAAACCATTTGCTGACAATCCTCTAAAATCCTTAATTCTTGGCAATGCGATATTTACGAGTCTATCAATAAATTCATACATTTGATTTTTTCTTAAAGTAACTTTTAGACCAGCATTTGTGCCTTCTCTTGTTTTAAAGTTTGCTATTGATTTTCTAAATTTTGTAATTATCGGTTTTTGTCCAGTAATTTTAGCTAAATCCTCTTCACATGATTTTAAAATCTTTGCATCAGCACCATCAAGGCCAAGCCCCATATTCACAACAACTTTTTGTAATTGCGGACTCATAAAAGTATTCTTAAATCCAAATTTTTCTTTTAGACCTGATTGTATCTCTTTAAAATATAAATCTTTTAATCTAGGTGTCATTACTTAGCCTCAACTTTTTTTGTTTTAACTTTATTTTCTTTTATCAAAGATAGATTTGAAATGTGAATAAAACTTTCTTTGGTCACAATCCCACCTTTTTTTTCTTTTGTAGTTTTAACATGTTTTTTAACAAGGTTAATTCCTTGTACTTTGGCTCTGTTATTTGGTCTATCGATCTCAATAACCTCACCTTCTTTTTTCTTATCTTTTCCAGTTAAAACTAGAACTTTAAGTCCTTTTTTAATCATTTTATAAAACCTCTGGTGCTAATGAAATAATTTTCATTTGCCCTCTACTTCTTAATTCTCTAGTCACTGGTCCAAAAATTCTAGTTCCAACAGGTTCCCCTTTATCGTCAATTAAAACTGCAGCATTATTATCAAATTTAACCTTAGAACCATCATTTCTGTGAATTCCTTTTTTTACTCTAACAACCACTGCTTTGTGAACAGAGCCTTTTTTAACTTTACCTTTTGGAATAGCCTCTTTAACAGCAATAACAATTGTATCACCAATACTTGCATATCTTCTTTTAGATCCGCCTAAAACTTTTATGCATTCAATTCTTTTAGCACCAGTATTATCGGCTACTAACAATTCAGTTTGAACTTGTATCACTTTGAATCCTCCATTACTTGAAATTTTTTATTTTTTGAAAATGGCTTACTTTCAATAATCGACACTTTGTCACCATTTTTAAATGTATTATTTTCATCGTGAGCATTGTACTTTTTTCTTACTTTGATCACTTTCTTTAATACTGGATGCTGGTATTTTCTTTCTACCATCACTGTTATAGTTTTGTTTGGTTTGTCGCTTACAACTACACCTTTAAGTACTTTTTTAGGCATTTAATTTTCCTTTTAATAAAGTTTTTAACCTTGCTATAGTTTTTTTTGTTTGACCTATTTTAGCAGGGTTGGTTATTTGAGAGTTAATCTTCTGAAACCTAAAATTAAATAAATCTTTTTTTAATTTATCTACATTTTTAATTGCTTGGTCTTTAGATAGTTTGTTTAATTCACTTTTTTTCATATTATAGCGCTCTTTTTATAAATTTTGTTTTTATTGGAAGTTTTGCTGAAGCTTTATAAAGAGCTTCTTTAGCAATAATCTCAGAAACACCATCTATTTCAAATAATATTCTTCCAGGTTTAACTCTACAAGCCCAATATTCTGGGGCACCTTTACCTTTACCCATTCTTACTTCTACTGGTTTTTTGGAAACTGGTATGTTGGGAAAAACTCTAGTCCAAACTCTACCTTGTCTCTTCATATGTCTTGTTAATGCAACTCTAGCAGCTTCAATCTGTTTTCCAATAATTCTTTCTGGAGCCATAGCTTTTAAAGCGAATGATCCATAATTAATGCTATTACATCGTGATGCAGTACCATGAATTCTTCCTTTGTGTGCTTTTCTATATTTTGTTCTTGTTGGTTGTAGCATAATTATTTTTTTGTTAAATCTTGACTAATTTTATTTGTTTCTTGGCTAAATTCATTTGCAAAAACTTCACCTTTATAGATCCAAACTTTAATACCAATTATCCCAAAAGTAGTTAATGCTTCTGCTTCAGCATAATCAATGTCAGCTCTTAAAGTGTGAGAGGGAATACTTCCATCTCTTAACCATTCTGTTCTAGCAATCTCATTGCCTCCTAACCTTCCACTAATTGAAACTTTTATACCTTTTGCACCTAATCTTAAGCATGATTGCATTGCTCTTTTCATGGCCCTTCTGTATGAAATTCTTTTTACCAACTGTTGCGCTATATTTTCAGCTACAAGATAACTATTAGTTTCAGGTTTTTTAACCTCTTTAATATTCAAGGCAATTTCATTTGCTGTTATTTTACTCAGATTGGTTTTAATTTTCTCTATATCGCTGCCTTTTTTACCAATAACAAAACCTGGTCGAGATGTGTAAATAGTAACAAAGCATTTTTTAGATGTTCTTTCAATCATAACTTTAGATACACCTGAGTTAACAACATTTTTTTTGATGTATTCTCTAATTTTAAAATCTTCAATTAAGTAATTACCAAAATCTTTTTTCTTAGCGTACCAAACAGAATCCCATCCTCTATTAACACCTAACCTAAAACCTATTGGATTAACTTTTTGTCCCATGACTCTCCATTTTTTTTGCCTCTGATAATATTATTGTTACACTAGAATAAGGTTTTAATATAGGTGCTGCTCTACCTTTTGCCCTAGGTCTAAATCTTTTCATTACAATTTTTTTTCCACAATAAGCTTCTTTAACAATTAAGTTGTCAATATCATACTGATAATTATTTTCAGCGTTAGCTATAGCTGATGATATCGTTTTTTTAATGTCATGAGTTATTCTTTTTTCTGAAAAATCTAAATTTCTAAGCGCTACATCAACTTTCTTTCCAACTATTGCTTTTAAAATTGGATTCAGCTTTTTGGTACTGGATCTAATATTTTTATTTATAGATTTCACAGTTTTATCATTAGGATTTTTAATTCTTTTTTTTTTACTCATAATTATTTTTTCTTTTCTGCGGGTTTAGCTTTCTTGTCTGCGGGTGTATGTCCAAAGAAAGTTCTTGTTGGTGAAAATTCCCCTAGTTTGTGCCCAACCATATCCTCAGAAACAGTTATTGGTATAAATTTTTTCCCATTATAAATTAGAAAGCTAACTCCAATAAATTCAGGAATTATTGTAGATTTTCTAGACCAAGTCTTTATAGGCATTTTTTTCGGATCTAATTTTTGTTTTTCAACCTTCTTAATTAAGCTTTCTTCTACAAAAGGTCCTTTCCATACAGATCTAGCCATTATTTTGAATCCTTTCTATTATTTCTTCTTCTAACTATAAATTTGTCTGTTCTTTTATTATCTCTGGTTTTTAGCCCTTTAGCAGATTGACCTGTTCTTGACACTGGATGTCTACCTCCAGCAGTCTTACCTTCACCACCACCATGTGGGTGGTCAACCGGGTTCATTACGACACCTCTAGTATGAGGTCTTCGTCCTAACCATCTAGTTCTTCCTGCTTTACCAATTTTGATATTTTTTTGATCTGGATTAGACAAAACTCCGATAGTTGCCATAGATCTTGAGTCAATTTTTCTAACTTCTCCTGAGGTCATTTTAATTAAAGAATAATTACCATCTGTACCCGATATGCTGACTGACGTGCCTGCAGATCTAGCAATTTTTCCACCTGCACCTGGTTGTAACTCTACATTATGAATATTAACACCAACTGGAATGTCTCTTAGTGGCATACAATTACCAACTTTGATTTCTTTTGCAGAACCGTTTTCAATAACATCACCAACTTTTATTTTTTGAGGAGCTAAATAATAGAAATGCATTCCATCTTCAAATTTTACTAACATGATGTAACAAGATCTATTTGGGTCATACTCAATTCTTTCAACCGTCCCTGGCATATCGAATTTTTTTCTATAAAAATCAACAAGTCTATACATTTTTTTATGCCCACCACCTGACATATTTCTAGATGTAATGTGACCATTATTATTTCTTCCACGCATTGAATTTTTTGGTTCTAATAATGCTTTAAAGGGCTTACCCTTCCATAGACCAGTTCTATCAACTAAAACTGTTCCTCTAGTTGATTTTGTGTATGGTTTAAAAGTTTTTAATGCCATTATTTAAATACCTGATGCTAGGTCAATGCTCTGACCTTTTTTTAATGTTATGATTGCTTTTTTATATCCTTGAACATTCACTTTTTTCCCTCTGGCAACTTTTGTTCTATTTTGTTTATTAATAATATTAATTTTCGTAACCGTAACTTTAAAAATTTTTTCAATATTTTTTTTTAAGTTTATTTTGTTAGCTGCTCTTGGCACCTTAAAAACAATTTTATTTTGCTCAGAAAGATTGGTAGTTTTTTCAGTAACCATTGGAGCTAAAATTTTATCATATAAGTGTATTTTATCCATTTTAAGAGTATCTCTTTTCAAGTTCTTTTACTGAACTTTCAGTAAATACAACCTTTTTGAATTTAATAATATCAAAAGCACTGAAGTGATTTACATCAGTAATTTTAACATTGGGAATATTTCTAGCAGATTTTTCAATTTTTTCTTTAGATGATTTATCTAAGATTATTAGGGAATTAGTAATTTCAAATTTTTTTATAATTGAATGCATTTCTTTGGTTTTTTTAATCGCAGTATTAAAATCACTAAAAATCAATAAATTATTAAGGTTATTTTTTTCTGTAATTAGTGATGCAATACTGAGTTTTTTTTCACTTTTATTTAATTTTCTTTTTTTGTAGGCTAATTCTCCTTTTGGTCCATGAGCCACACCACCACCTACGAATATTGGGGCTTTTCTACTTGCATGACGAGCATTACCCGTACCTTTTTGAGCATAAATTTTAGATGTTGATCCAGTAATTTCATTTTGTTGTTTCGTTTTTGCGTGTCTACCTTTGTAATTGGCATTAGTCTTGTACAAAACGTTATCTACTAGCTTTTTATTAATCTTAGCTGAAAAAATTTTGTCTAAAACTTCTATTGAATCTTTTTTACCATCTAAATTTAACTTATTAATTTTCATTATCTTTTCTTTTTATCTGGTGTTTTTTTTGCTTCTTCTGCAGCAGCAATCTTTTCACCAATTGTTAACTTGTTAATAACTTTAACTGACTTCTTAACTAATATTTCAGTATTTTTTGAACCAGGAATTGAACCTTT
>Ga0114997_10001588_pt1 | contig 18694 bp, 16 predicted proteins | sample ArcticOcean_MG_C_2_FD_87045 | JGI IMG/M metagenome (GOLD analysis project Ga0114997, IMG submission 87045) | Marine microbial communities from western Arctic Ocean - ArcticOcean_MG_CB4_136 | ecosystem: Environmental > Aquatic > Marine > Oceanic | place: Arctic Ocean: Canada Basin | collected...
GATAACCCCTGCTGGGGTTAAATTTCCTGTAGCTGAAACAACCAAACAATCAACGCTGTCTGCTGTGTTGGTGAATCTAAATCCAGTTCCAGATGCACCAGTTGTGCCGTGCCATTCAGCAAAAGTTCTAAAGTCTCCATTATTGGCACAATAAACATTACCTTCGGAAAATATTCCTGCTTCATTAACCCTAAGTTTTCTTACGCCATCGATGGATATACTTACTTGGTCTTTATTAGTAGTATAGACCTCTTCGTAAATTCCTGTGTCTGTCCCCCCACTAAACGTGAGGGCTGGACTTGATGCACTTCCATTAGGCAACCTTAGATCGCCAGTCATCACAATATCCCCACCATTTAAGATGTTGAATACAGATGTGCCGTCATCCTTGAAATCTACTATTGGTTGCGCTCCAGTCTGGTTGACTATTAATGCTGGCCCAGTGCCATCATTGGTAATCGAAAATTGTTCTGTGGTAGCAGTATTGGTGTCTACTATCGTAAAGTCCCCATTGACTGTTAAGTCGCCTTCTATTCTCGCATCACCTGAGACGTGGAGCTTGTGGGATGGGCTTGTAGTCCCTATACCTACATCACCATCATTTTTAAGGTATAATGTTGTAGCGGCTGTTGTGCCATTACCTGATGATAATTGCAGGTGATCTCTGGCTTTTATAATTGAGCCAGTGCTACCACTATCATTGGCATATATATCCAGATATGTGGTTCCCGCTCTCTGAAATCTCAACTCACCTCCAGAGGTTCCATCCAAATCCAATCCACCCCATCCAGCACTATTATAAACATCTAAGTTGGTTGATGGACTCGCAGTGCCGATGCCTACGTTGCCGCCGTTAAAATAGCAATTTCCATTGCCCCTTAATTCAACAGTTTGTGAACCTGATGAAAATAATTGAACCCAACCCTCATCTGTATCTCGTGTAAGTTTTAAAGCATCATTGCCGTCATCAGACTCACGCAAAATAATGCGACCGCCTTTCATTGTTAAATCACCGCTTGAGTCGAGGCGAGCTTTCTCAATATTATCTACTTTGAATATTATATTGCTATCTGAAGCCCCTCCATTTGCATTATAGTCAGCCGCTAGTATTAAATTATTCTCACCGCTTACCACTAAATTCCCTGCTTCACGTCCAATCACCCCAGACTCATAAGCGCCTCTTGAGAATTTAATCATATCCTCCGCGCCCGTTGTGCTTGAGGTTTTCAAATGAAGCAATGTGTCAGGAGAAACCTGACCTATGCCTACATTGCCGTCAGAATGAACTCTAAACTTCTCAGAGTCAGCAACGCTTATTGTGACAGGTTGCCCCGAAGCGGAATCAAGGCGAAGGGAATGTGCTGAATCTAAAACATAACCCCCTGAGAACTTTATTACCCCCGTAACATCGAGCTTTTCTGCTGGAGATGTCGTGCCTATGCCCACCTTGCCATCAACTATGACATTTGAAGATTCAACATTGCCGTCTTCACCTCCGTATCTCCAGCCTTCAGTAGCAGTATGCTCATACTCAGCTCCTGTATAATTTGGATCTGTTGTTGTGGGCGTTATAGTTTCCCCTGCTTGTGGGAAAATACAAACTTCGACTTGTGTGGTGGTGCTACCATTATGCTTTAGTTCAATAGAATAATCTTCATTATCAGTACTAGTGATTCTTATTGTAGCCTCCTTATAATCACTACTTGTGGATCTGACATGAATGTCTTGATAATGATTTACTATTATTTCAAACGAACTACCTAGCACAACAGAATTACTAGTTCCCGTGATCGTCATATTGATGATCGAGGCAAGCCGATCACCATTTACAGTGCAAAGCATTGTATAGGTAGAAGAATTTATCCCATCTCTTGAGAATCTTACCTCTCCTGCTTGTGCGCTACCATCCACTGTTAGACCGCCTGTTACAGCTACTCCAGCAGAGGTCGTCTCGAATTTCTTTACGTTGTTGTGGTATAACTCAACAGAACCATCATCGGTAAACTTAGCTGAAGTCTCTCCAAAATCAGCACTGCCTAAAATTATTTCATTACTACCTAGCCGTAGGCTTCCAGTTCCCTCATCAGTAATCTCAGAATGAGAGCCTGTGTGCCTTATTCTGAAATCATCGCTATTACCTAATAATATGCTTTGATTGTCATCTGCTTTTAAAGAGCCTGTGAATTTAACTCCTGTTGAGGTCGTCTCGAATTTCTTTACGTTGTCGTGATATAACTCAACGGCTCCGTCTGGAACCATTTTAGCCATGACCTCACTCGTTTGATATTTTTGGAATATAACAGCTTGATTTGTCGTGATGAACAAATCACCTGCTCCTCTGTCAGATATAAAGCTTCCTAAAGCTGGGTTGTGGTATATATCCAAATCATTTGAATTACCCCAAAAACTATGCACACTATCATTGTGGACAGTTGGCCCCGTCATATCACCACCTGCTAGTGGTAAATGACTGACTTGAGAGTAGGTGTAAGCAGTATTCCAATTAGTTGAGTTACCGCCAGTAGCGGTTATTACCCCTGTAACATCAAGCCCTGTCGCATCAATCTTTGCCGCCTCAGTACCATTAATTTGGAAGGCATGCCCTCGTGTCCCTACATCAAATATTACTCCGCCATTAGAACTGCCTTGATGCCATGTAATGTCCTTGTTCGCATCAAAGTTTAACCAGACTTGTTGCGAGTATGTTGAATCGCTATTTTTAAATTCTGCTAAAGTTCCCGAACTTCCTAAATCTTTATGAACAGTTAAAGCATACGAAGGGGTGGTAGTGCCTATTCCAACTCTCCCCGCTTGAGAACCACCCCCGATGGTCATTCTTACGGCCGAGTTAGTTACGAAATTAATATTACCTGATGGAACACTAGTTGCGGTATTACGATTTATAAAATTTGTATCGCTATATGTTCCATAAAAACTCCCACCCCCACTTGAGACTTGTTCGATTTCTATACTGGCTGCGTTATTGCTTCCAGACGAAAGTCTAATGTACCCACTGCCTGTATTACCAGTTGGGTTGTGGTCAAAATGAACTAATCGAGTTTGTGTGCTACCTGCTGTTGCAACCTCAAGTTCTAAAGGTGAGTCAGGGCTTACAGTTCCTAGGCCCACCTTACCATCAGAAAGAAACCCATGAATATCTTGATTAACCCCAGAAGAATTATAACACTGGATTTCTAATTTCCCTGCGTTGTTTTGAATCTGAAACGCTCCATAACTTGAATTATAAATCGCTCCAGTGTTGCCATTGCGATTAAACCCAATCATCCCCAAATAAGTTGAGTTTGACTTCATCATGGCATAATCGCCAATTCCAATATCTCCTGCTACATCCAGTGTATAGGAGGGGCTTGTGGTTCCGATGCCGACTTTGCCGTCACTAAGGACGGTCATGCGTGGTGATCCAGCAGTATAAAACTTCAACCCACTAGCCGTATTTGCTCCTGTGCCTAGACCTTCAGTTCCTATCTCTGCGAAACTAGAAGCGTGTCTATAGAAAGAACGCTCATAGTTTGATGCGTCTGTATAGGTTTCATACAGCTCATGTTTTGTGGCTGTCGTTCCTTTGTTGAGAGTTACGTTGCCTGTAACTTGAGTATCTCCTGTAGATGAAATTGTTAAAGCTGTAGCATCGGCAGATATAAACTGGAAACCATTACCACTAACACCTGTCGTTGCTTTCCATACACCTGAGTAATTACGAAACTGACCATTGGTTCCACTATAAACATTTGAAGCGGAAGTAAAACCAGAAGCGTTAAAATGACCTCTATTAACCCCACCAGCCGAAACATACAAATGGTCATTAGACGCATAGAATCCTGTATTAGGATCTCCTGTGAATGATATTGAAGGCGCAGAATTAGATCCCGCAGAGTGCAGAATTGGCCCAGTCATCGTACCGCCAGCTAGTGGTAGCTTTGCCGCTACTGCGGAAGCTGTGCCGTAATATGATCCATGTTGACCATCGAGCAGGTCAGCATCTAAACCAGAACCCGACCCATCAACAGTTTTAATTGATGTTAGAATTTGAGAGGCAGTAAGTTGTGTATCCGTCCAAGGGACATTTACAAACATCTCCTCCGATGAAAGTTCTACTGGATAGTTCTTACCATTCTCAGTATACCCTATTTGAACTCCTCCCCTTGTACCGTCGGCGGCTAAAGGAAGTGTATAAACAGTGTCCGTCCAAGGGACTGCAACAAACGCCTTTGAAGAAGAATCTATATCAACTGGATATTGTTTGTTGCTTGTAGGATAACCAAGTTTTATACCGCCTAACGCAGAACTAGTTGACGCTGGTAATACGTAATTGTTAGCATCAGTAGCTCCTGTGTATCCAAGGTTAGCTAAAGTAAGCGTCCTCTTAGTTGCTCCAGTAATATGCCCAGAAGAATCTGAGGTAAGACTCGCTAAAACTTCAGCGGTACTTAACGAAAGAGATATTATTGAATGTGATGGGTGTACGTAATTGTTAGCACTAGGTGCAATACCGTCTAGCTTTGCTCCATCAACAGAAAGATCACGACCGTCAACAGTCTGGACTCCTGACATGGTAATGTTACCAGTCATCGTACCTCCAGCCAAAGGAAGCTTAGTTCCTATGAGGTTAGTCATCGTGGTTACGTGATTCGCATCATCCCCCAATGCAGCAGCTAACTCATTTAACGTGTTGAGGGTTGCAGGGCTGGAATCCACCAGATTACTAACGGCTGTAGTAACATAAGCAGTAGTGGCTAACTGAGTCGTGTTAGTTGCAGCGGAGGCTGTTGGGGCAAGTGGTGTGCCAGTGAAAGTAGGGCTGGCGAACATCGTCGCCTTCGACTCATTCGTTACGTTGCCAAGACTAACCTGTGTAGCTGTGACGCTATGAGGATTACTAGTACTGCTAGTATGAGTAGTAAGTGATGACGTAGACGCGACTCCCGCCTCGGAAAGTGTTTGGTTAATCCATTTGGATGTGGAGTTGTCGTATTGTAAAAGCTCATTGTCCCCAACAGATGTGATGGTCGTGTCGTCCATCTCCCCCAGAGAATTCTCTAACGAGATAGCACTATCTACATAGGCAGTAGTCGCTATTTGAGTATTATTAGTTCCCGCACTTGCGGTTGGCGCAAGTGGTGTGCTAGTAAAAGCAGGACTGGTGAACATTGTAGCCTTAGATTCATTGGTGGCATTGCCCAGACCTACTGCATTAGCTGTAATATTATGGGGGTTAGTTGCATTAAGGTGGGCGCTTAAATCAGACACCAATGATAACCCGACTTCTGATATTGTTTTATTCTCCCATTTACTATTGGAGTAATTGTACTGTAATAACTCATTATCTCCGACCGATGTGATGGTCGTGTCGTCCATCTCATTCAAAGTGTTTTCTAACGAGATAGCACTATTTACATATTCAGTAGTCGCTACTCTAGTACTGTTATTCCCAGCTACTTGTGTCGGTGCTATAGGGTTCCCTGTAAGTACAGGGTTAGTAAACATCGTCGCCTTCGACTCATTCGTTACGTTACCTAAACTAACCTGTGTTGCTGTAACACTGTGGGGGTTACTAGTATCGCTAGTATGGGATGTTAATAATGTAGTAGAAGCAACTCCCGCCTCAGTAAGCGTCTGATTAATCCATTTAGATGTAGTAGTGTCGTATTGTAAAAGCTCAGTGTCCGACAAAGACGTTAAAGTAACGTCGTCCATCTCAACTAAACTATTCTCTGCCGCTACAGCAATCCCTACAAAAGCAGTAGTGGCTAATTGCGTGGTGTTAGTACCCGCATTAGCAGTAGGGGCTATGGGGGTTCCCGTAAAGGTAGGGCTCTCCTTAGGCGCAAACTCACTCTCTATAGTTAAACTCGCAGATAAAGGGGATACATTAACGGCAGTTAAACTAGCTGTACTCTCAGTAAGGGATAAAGATCCCCCCGAAGTTGAAGATACCGTTAAGGAACTTGAGGCTGGCGGTTCGACAGTGACTGTATTAACTGTCTGTGTAACAGTAGCTGTGTCATTGGCCATTATATAATTTCTGGTACTATATCAAAAGTAAGTCGGAATGAATGGATGATTTCCCCATCGTTAGGATTTGCAGTTTTTTTAATTTTTAAATCCCCAAAAACAGTTAGAGTCTCGTTAGGTAAAACATTAGCTTGTGCTGTAGACCATAGTAGTTGGATATTCGGACCCGCATTGGCATGGGTAAAAGTTATCCTACTATCTCCCGTTGCGGGAAGTCCCGAACCCGAATTTAAAAAATCAACAACTTCCCCATCTACAGAACCACTAGAAGATTTTTTTCTAATTGTTAATGTAGCACTGTGATTAGAAGAAAAGTTAAACGCGTTCGTTTCCCCAGAAGCTTTAAATGTAATATCTACTTGGGCCTTTTGGCCTCTCTTTAATTCTATGTTAGCCATAATTAATACATTCCTGACATACCTGCCCCCACACCATCAGGCGCAATATGTAAAGTTGGTTTTGACGCACCTCTATATGAATCAGTGTCTGCCTCTAAAAGTTCTTTGATTACACCCCAATGGTACATGGCTCGTTGTGCGTCTGCATTATCCTCAGATAACTTTCCTAATAACGCATGTTTTATTATTGCGTTAGATGGTACATGCACTAAGTCAGAGTTACTATCGCAATCAACCCACCTGCGTTTTAGTAGCATGTGTGCTGATGAAGAAGAATCTGTATTGCCTATCCTAAATCTTCTATATCGAGATACTCCATTACGTGTGTTTGCTTCTGTTAATAATAAATTTTTACTTGAAACTATACTACCACCTGCGGGAGAAGTTCCTGCGTCCCCTTTGTAAACTGCTTTAATTAAAAAAGGATGTTCCTCCTCAATACCCGACCAAGAAATAGATAGTATTTCTGTAATATCAACATCAGAAGAAATTTGATATTGGCTACCTATGTGGTATATCTCTGGTAAGCTTAAAGTAGCCTCACTGTAAGAAACTCCTTTAACTGTTGTGCTATCACCTATGAGAGCATTAATTCCTTCTGTTGCATCAGAATGTTGTCTGAACCTAATTGTTATAGATCCCGTACTAGGTAACTTAGTTTCCGCATCCCCATGCTTTAATGAGACTACAAAAAGTTGATACTGACTACCCGCAATAAGATCCCTGTATGTAGGCGCATACCCATCATCAATAAAAGCAGATAAATAAGTATCATCCTCATCATTTGTACCAAACATTTTGTAATCATGCCATAAAGATCTAGCGGGACGTGGATTATTATCAAGCAACCCTGCTACAATAGAATCTGTATTAGGGGGTAATGAAATATAACCAGCAGATGCGTCCTGTGTATGTTCCACAAGCAACTCCCTCCAATACCCCATTTTGTAAATTCTGGGCATTACTTCATTCAAAGCCTGTCTAAAAGCTACTTCCTTGTTTGAAGCAGTGGTGTCAAGAAATTGAGAATGAGTAATAAATAATTGACTTGTAGTTGAAGCTGGCACGGTACTTAAATATAAGGGAGTTTTAGCTTAATTCAACACCCTGAAATGGGCTAATCGTCTGTGTAAAATTCTACAGGAACCATGTAATCAGGCTTACCAATCAGGACGAAGTATGCGGATCTGTGTCTTCCGTCTAATACGTCAGGAGGCACTCCTCGTTTTAAATATATTTTTGCTGGCTTATCTTCTGACCACCCTTTATTTAAGCTATCACGTTGGTTCGGGTTAAAATAAGCTTCTTTGATTTCCTTTATGCAATGCAGACTTTTCAAAGTCTTTGCGGATATTACTCCTTTCCCTATAAAAACCATTAAATGGTAGCACCTAATCCGTCATCATTCGGAGCTGTTAAATTGGCTACATTAGCGTCTTCAGTGGCTGCATGAACGGCAGGATGTTTGGCTGCATCTCCATTTGAACCAGTATCAACAGTGTGGTTATTAAAATTATACGTGGGGCAGTCGTACCTCCACCACTCTATCTTAGGTACAGAAGGAGTACTACTACTATCAATATAAATACTGCCCCAAGGAAATACTCTTGTTGTATTTGTATTGTCCCAGTCGTCATGCCTAACCGAAAAAGGAGTTGCGTCTGGAGCTTCCCCATCATTAGCTTTTACTACTTTTACTATAGGTGCGGCTCCAACAAAATAATTTCGCTCTCCTAATGGGACAAAGGATTTTGGGTGCTCAATCCCATTACCATAAATAGTAGCGTTTCCAGCACTATTATATTTTATAGCGAACTTTGCGAGATCTATGCCGTGGTGGTGCGAAGCGAAATCACTATCGTCAGAATCTGGAAGAGTCTCTTCAAACTCAGCCTCAGTGTTTACGTCGTCAGTATCAAACTCCTCTCCGTCTACTCGAACTAAAGATAATTCGGGTGTATTTATTATAACACCCTCCCCAAAACCATTTGTTCCATCAGCTCTTCTTGAAATACTATCTTCATTAGGTATTAAAGTAACAGATAAATAAATTACATTTCGCCCCCCGTCAGTCAGAAGTAGTCTAGGTCTCCTTGTATCAGAACCCCCATCATAATTATGAACGTCATTTATATCCACAACAGCTCCTTCTGTGGTGCTGCTCCAATCAGCCATCTTCGGTCTAAAAGGCCACGCTTCATTCCAATGTGTATGCCAAACAGTACCCGCATTCCCCGTGGCTACGGGTAAAAATACAACTCCTGATGATACAAACTCAAAATACCAATGGTTACCATCTTGGTAAACCCTTGGTTGAAATGGGAGTGTTATTGCGTCTTGTGACTCTAGTATAGGCCGTGGTTGACTAACATCAGGGTCTCCTTCAATATAATTATTAGGAGTTTGTACCTCACTGCCCCCATACGGAGGAGTACCTGTATATGGAGTCGATTGAGGTTGGAGCATCCCATGCTCCCCTGACCCCGAAAAACTTTTATTCGTTTCTGGTACGTCTTCTTTACTCATTCTACGAAGATTGATGTGGTTTGTACGCAGTTATTCGTTCACGTAGATACCCACCCCGAAAAGGTTTCTGGGAATCAGAAATAACTAAAGAAGTGGGCCAGTCAGTGTGATTATGTGTTGCAGAATAAGTTACCGTAGCATTCTCAAATTCATATACGGGGTGGTTAGATCCTGCCGTCACAGACATCACAACGTCCCCATGTAAAGTTGGTTTAATCCCCACAGCAACGATAGGTGTCTGAAACTTAATAGTTTCAGGGAGCATCGGATGGAGTAGTTGTAAATTTGTAGCGCTGAATGTGGGATATTGTGGACCTCCAAAAGCAGATGTATTCCAAAACTTCTCAACTTTCATTTTAGTGGGGCCACTATAAGCGTCCCTTAAAAAGTTAGGATATACAATAGTCTCTGCTCCCCCATTACGCCTACTCCATGTATTGGCATAAACGGGGGTGGTTGCATTTAAAACTGCGGGCCAACTAAAATCTCTAGTTATAAAATACGTTTCAACTAATCCTTCGTTAAGTTGGGTAGTTTCATTAGTAGTCTGGGCATCATCCCGTGATGTCTTAATTATTTCACGTTCGGCTACAGCAAACCAATTATTAGATAACTGCCTCACTTCCCTATAAATACCAAAATAAGTATCAGCCGTTGTTGTAGTCGTAGCATCTGTAGGATAAGACTCCCTAAAAGTACCCCACATGTCTGCCTGATCTTTGCCTTTCTTAGTCGCTTGGTCTACGGTCACTGAAGGTGAGAGGTTTGACACCTCATCAGTAGGTTCTTTGAAACGAACTGTTTTTTGTAAAGTTTGACCACTATAGTATAAAGTCTCTTTTGTCCTTAATGGTACTGAAAACTCAGCATCAATATCTATTCTACGTATAGGAACTTTCTTTACGTAAACACGTTGCTCAATAACATACAAAGAATCCAGTAGTTCATCGCCAGACCGAACTTGTTTCTTTTCAAAAAGAATATAATTAGAGTCCGTGTAATCAGAAGTACTCCCAACAGCCGTTGGCCCAACACCCTGCCCAAATGGGTCGTGTATCGTTGTGGGCATTGCTGTGTTAAGAACAGGAGCTGCCTCTTCAAAGTAATCAGTTCCTGCAACTTGCCCTGTAGCTGGAGCGCCATCGGGATCAGAACCATACCTCGGTAGTATATAAGTTCGGACTACGGAATCATAGCGCATGGATGCACTAGCAGCTTGGAACTCCCAGTTATATTTATCCTGTTCGGCTCGGTCCTTAACATAGTACCAATACTGAAACTGCCCCTGTTGGTCATCAGCATTTTTAATGTGAGCAAGTTTAAAACTAGGAAACCTTGATGAATCAGGATGAGAAGAGCCATAAGTACTATCATCGGCGCTATCCGCAGAACTAATAGTTTTACTGGCATCAATAACTTCAACTACAACCAAGTCAGAAACTTTGGGTGTAGTAAATTGGATTACTCTTTGCCTTCTGTTAGAAGATGTAGCCACTTGGTTAAGCTGTATTAGCAGCCTCCCTAAAAATCATAATAGCTGCTTCAGAAGGACTGATCTCACCAGCAGCAATCGCCGCAGCAAGCTCAGGCATCTCAGCCAATAACTCTTTTAAATCCTGAAACTGCTCTTGCGCCTGTTCCGATTCATCCATCTCCTCGCCATAAATTGACTCAAAAAGATCAACGATTATTTCATCGCTGGGCATCTGAACGTCTTCAGGTTGTTCTGGTTCTGGTTCCTGTACGGCCTCCTCCACAGAAAGGTCATCCCCCTCTTCTGGTAATACGCTGACAAGCTCATCGAGCATTGCATCAGCACTAGTCCCCACTTCAGCAGCAGATTCAGCCGCCGCTATCCCTTCGGGAGTATAATTAAATTTTTGTCCTGCTACTTCTGGCATAATATTTTTTATAAAAATAACCCCGATCCCCTACTTTTTCAAGAGGATCGGGGATTATTGTGATTTAAGTTAATACTTACTTATTAAGTAGCAAGCTCGTCAGCGGCAATCTTCTTTCTGTTGAAAAGAACGACATATCCAAGATCAACCTTTAGCGGCTTAGACGCAGAAGCCATAACACCTCTGAAGAAACCAATGGTTCCATCTGGGTTATTATCAGCATTTGCAATATTCAACCACTTAAAGTCTCCTGTGTACTTTATTGGATCAAATGATATTGCTCCAGCCCCACTAATCGGCTTCGGCATAAGTGACTCCATAACCCCATCTACAAGAACATAAGCTGCTTCATATGTAGCTGACTCATAAGCTGGGTTAACTGTAACAGCTCCCCCCTCTATGATATATGGGTTTATCTCTAACAGACACTCTGTAGCGTCAACTCGGGCATCTACCTCATACCTCTTTGTCATGTCATCAATTAGATGATAGAAACCTCTGAAAGATCTTTCAACGCCAAGAGGAGCAATAAGTTTTCCAACTTCTCCTTTGTTAAAGCGTTGATCATCTTTGATAGATTCACTCTCAGTGGTTATGAAGTTAGATGCTTCGGAGGAGCAAACAAGCGAGAAAATAGGACGACCATTTTCACGACCATAAGCAACTAAACCTGCCCCACGACGGACAAGCTCATAATAGATCTTATCCAAGACCTTGTTAGAGATACGGGCATTAGGCGCAAGTTCAAGGTCAGCATTAGCTGTGATGTTAAGATCACCTGTCTTAACCGTAGAGGCCGCAACGGCGACTGCAATATCCGCAGTTTTACCTGTTGCCTTGCCTGAGTTAGTGGCTGTTCTCTCAAAAGCAGAGCCAGCAGTCTGACATGTAACAAGGTTTTGAGCTAAACTATCATACTCATCACGGTAACGATTCTCCCATGTGTTACGTGTGGACTCAGTAAGTAAGTCCATAGTAGCACGAAGCTGCTCAGTTCTATGTGCAGCAAAACGTAGATCCTCAATGTTGAACTTCGGTGACTCAACAACAGCCCTTTTAAGACTGTAAGGTTTTAACACCTGAGTGAAGTCAATTCTGTTTGGCGTACCAGCGGAAGTTGTATTGATAGTTTGACCAGTAGAAAACCCAGCGTCTCCAGATGATGTTGCTGTTCCTAAAGCAGCCCAGTCAACTCCAACAGTAGCCCCCCCTGTGGTCAAGTCAGCAACTCCTCTAAGTGGAAGTGCTCGGTCGTATATTAACGAGTTTAATTGATAACCCATCCCATCTGGGAAGGTTGATTTTTTAATAAGGTCAATCCAAGGACTTGTATGAACAGACCTCCTATGAACGTCAGAACCAATTCGATTAGCCTCTTGTGTGAGGATCGTATTGATCTCCATTGTGGAATTTGAATGTGTGCCTATAGCCATTTTATTTAATTTCTATTTGTTTGTTAATTAAGTGTAGACCGCTCCCCTTCATGGGCGTAAAGCGGCCTAGTTATAAAAATAAGTCTGTGAGTCCTGCGAATTAGAACTAGTTTATGGCGAGAGCAGCCAAAGCAGGATTCAAGGTAAATGGAACACAGTCCATTGTTTAGGATTTACTAGAACTATTTAGGGCTAGAGCAACCACGCAATCCTATAACGTCTGAAATATAATACTAATAATTTAGATATGCAACAGGGTATTTAGCGAGATGGTTTAAACCCCGAGCGCAACATAGCAGCCCTTTTTGCGCCCGCATCTTTCCCTTTAAAGCCATCGTACTTAGATTGCTCTTTCTTGCGTTTATCCTCTTTTTTAAGCTGATACGTTTTTTCCTCTCTCTTGGTCGGGGATGAATCAAGAGCATAATTCCGATTATCCTCTATCATTTCCCTAGCGGCCTGAGCTGTGCCAGCAGAAACTTTATCATCAGGAGCCGTACGACGGGCTTTGCGCCTTTTTACTTGTACGCTTGCTTTGCGTAGCGCTTGTTGCTTTGGACTAGGCATGTGTCTATTAAGGAGTCTCAGTTATATCTAAACCAATACAAAACTTAGGTGGGAGTGGGGTAGCCTGAATGTCTAAACTAACACTTGCAGAAGGGTTAGTGAAAGGTATAGGAAGGCTGGCCCCTGTGTTAAGAGACTCACAGGAAACCCCGCAAGCTAAAATTGATAACGCTCCAAGTATAATAAAGAATTTCTTCATACAGGAAATAAACACTACTTGTAAGTAATTGCAACTAAACACCCCACATCACCCGAATTCGCACCATCTCGGACTTAAACCAAGAATAAACCTGTCCTGCCGCGTCACGGTAGGATAAATTAAGCGAAACGCGCTGATTAAAACTTGTGCCTTGTAATGGTTGGAAAGGACGAAACCAGTCAGCATTTGGATCTTCTTCTTGTTTTACCTCTAAAATATACCATATAGGCTTATCCCACGTAGAGTCAGATAAGAAACTGATCTCTATAACCCCCATTGCTGGGAAATGATCAATGTGTAATTCGGGTACTGGTGGCGTTGTACCCCAGTGACCATCTGATTTTAGTGTTACAGGGGTTAAACACAGTATGGCTATTATTAGCCTTAGCACTTTAATCTCCCTTGCTGTGTCCGTTATAAAGTTTGGAGAGAACTTTAGCCATGTCGTTCTCCAACATCCCGATTTTCAAGTTCTGCTTTACATCATCTGGTAAACTTCCAGACCCCCACTTTCCTGCGGGCCAGTCACGGACAAAAACCGAATGCTTTTCAACGTCCTTAGACATCATCTGGATCTGGAAATTGTTGTGTTGTACATCTGACTGTAATTTGCTTGCCCACCATACAATACCACCCGCTTGTATTACTAAGCCTACACCAATAGATATGAGAAACTTAGAGTCCATGCTAACTGCCTAACGCAGCACTGATGGCATCTTCAAAGGATAAATCCCCCGAAACAGTACTAGTAGAATCAGAGGCGGGGGAACCTGCCATAGTAGGCTCAGCCCCTTCATACTCAGATAACTTAGACATAAGTACATCGGCTTCAGCGCGGGAAGATAAATACTCCCGCACAAGAGTAGGTAATAGCTGGGCAGCTACAGAATTATAAGCAAAATCAACAGGGTGTACTGCCGAAGGATCTAGATCCGCAGCCTTTTCCTGTACAGAGGACATGTCCAAACCCTCAACTCCAGCTAAGAAAGGGAGCTTCTCCCCTACTCGCTTAACCACATTGCGGGTTATGCTTTGGCGTAACTCTGCTCTTTCAGCTAATTCAACTTGTTGCTTCTGCTCATCCATATACTGAGCCTCTTTTAGCGCAACATCAGCGTTTTCATATAGGTTATTCCGCCTATCCATGATAGGATTTATATCTTCTATAATACGGTAAATAGAAGACTTATCTCTGTCAGATGCGTCTGGAAGTAGCTCAGTTAAAGCAGCGTCCTGCGCCTCTGTGTCATCTAACGCAATAGCATCTACCAAAGAATCGTACTTAACGTCGTACTTTTCAGCTATAACAGATGCCTTGTCCATTAAACGAGATAGCGGGTCTGATACCGCTTCTTTATACTGAGCCGTGTTCTCAAGATCATTGAACGATTTCTGTACCTCATACTCAGACAACTGATTCTTTAGTGCATCAACATCACGGCTCTCCGCAATGGCGCTAAGCTCCCCCATCTTAGACTCTTGCTCCCTAACAGTTTGCCTAAGTGTATCAAGTTCTGAACGGTTATCCTTTAACTCATCCTTTAGCTTCTTAAATCTACTCGCCGCTTTTGGAGTCCAGTCATCCCCAATGTCCTCAGATAAATCTTCTATGGGCTCCCCAGTGTTTAATTTTTCTTTCTCCTCCGTAGGATCTTCCGTCTTCTCTTCAGTAGCCTCTTCCGTCTTCGCTTCAGTAGCATCTTCCGTCTTCTCTTCAGTAGGTTCCTCTACCTGCACATTATCAAGAGGAGACTCAGTAATATTACTGAGCGCTTTGTCCAAAGCATCAATGAAACTATCTTGCGATGTCTCTTGAGGTAATTCACTTACTGGGTCAGTTGCTTCCGCTTCAGCAGCGGGTGCTTCTAATGTTGCGGTGTCTGTATGTGCGTCCATTCTTCAGGTATTACGGTTGGCTTATTTCCTTGTAGTTTTGTTAGTTTATGTAAATCACTGAAAGCATCACGATATCCAGCGTACCATGCATGACGGTGGCTGTTAGTTCCTGCATCTCCTGCGATGTTTCCGTAGGAAGGTCCAGCGGTGTCTTTAAGGATTGCAACCGCCGTCTGGAAAGCCTCAGAACCCAAGACAGTTCGCAGTTCCTCAATTTTTTTGACATCTTTAAACCACCTATCTATCGGAATAGGTAAGGCAACATTTTTTTGCATTCTTTATTATAATTCTTGGATCTCCATTGCGGTCTTTGCATCCCGTAACGATCGCTCCTGCTCAAACTTGGCTTGTTTGATTTGCATGTCAAGCTCAGCTTTTTGTTGTGCTATCTGCATTTTCATCTGGTGCTCCTGCATTTTAGCTTCCGCAGCAGGATCAGGCCCTTCTTCAGTAGCCATATCTCCTTCAGCCGCACCCGCCTCCGTAGATTCACGCTGTAGCTTTTGAATATGCTTAGATGTGTTATTTATCATCTCTTCCGCATACTGTAACGCCTGTTTAGCTTGCCCGACTAACCCTTCCTGTAAAGGATCTCCCACAAGCTGCTCAGTAGTTGCCGCAATATGCTCATAAAATGCCTGTAGCGCAGGTAAAACAGCCGTAGGATCTGCTTGCCCAGCATCTAGCTGCTCAATAAGACCCATCAAGGCAGGAATGTGCTCCGCAAGATGCACTGCATGTAGCTCAGTCGTGACTACAGGAACTGGATTGCCCGCAGATAATTGTTGGTTTTCTAAGAACGCTATCTTTCCGTCTATCGTTGGCCTAGCTCCCTCGGCCACAGGGGCATACCTGTCAGCTAAATCATGACCCACACGAGTGGAAACTATGTCACGGGTAAGGTTCTTGCGCCCTACGTCATCAAATGATCCCGCTATGCCTTGTAGCTCCCGTAATGCAACCAACCTGTTAGCATAAGATCCATTTCCAATAGACCTAACTGCTTTAGTCCTAGCGGTATCAAGACTCTTGATAAATGATTCCTGTACCCCGCGCTCTGCACAACGGTTATAAAATTCTTTCAACTCAGGATTGCCCTTCTTGCCCGACACAATCCTTCGGACTATTTCTTTAAGAAGCCTACCCCACGATACATAGAACAGGTTTAAGGATGCACCAGACAAACGAGTGCTAACATCTATGTCAGCTACCACCTGCATCTGATTCCTGTACGGTGAACTCTGTTGAGGCCCGTATGTACTAACAGTATCAGTATTCTGAGCTAACTGGTTTGTAATATCCTCAAGAGCAGGTTGTACCCCAGTGCTCAAGTTAGGTGCAGCTTTTGTAATGATATTTACGTTGGGGGATAGGACAGCGTATGCTCCATAATAAGTGAACCCTAATTCGTCTAGCGCCCTCTGGTTCTCTGGCTGAATCATAACCGCTGATCCTAACATCGCCCCATCAATCATCTGGCAACGTAATCGGTTGCTCGTCTGAATGTGGTTAAAGATGCGATGCCCCAACCCGCGTATCGAATGGTATGTGCCATTTGAACCCACACCATATGCGAACATCACGTACGCATGTTCTGGTTTTTCGTAGCGGGAAATTTTTTCGTATAAGAATTTTTTAGGTTCCATCTCAGCGGAGATGTAATGAGATATACTTCCATCCAATTCCCTGACCCAAAAATGTAGCACGGATATTGTGGGGTTTTGATGCCCTCCATGTATGTCGTTGTTCTTCATCTCGGCTTGTAAAGCCTCCCAATCAGAATAATTATTTTTGGAGCCGCTCCTACCATCAGTAGTTACATTTTTAAGAAGAACTCTTTTTACCTCGTCCACATTCCATCCAACCTTTGCTGCCGCTTCAGGATTTTTGATAAAATTAAATAGCTCGTGCATGTGGTACTGCCTCCTACCAACAGCTACATCAATAGCCGCCTCAGAAGCAGGGGTCTGCCTTGGAATTAAAATATCAGCAAAACTCCCTACCCGAAATTTCCAGTCGTCTGGTGTATCAAAGTAGGTGATCCCTGTACCATGTTTTATGAACGTCGTACAAAGGCGCAAGTAGTGGGAATGGAATTCAGGCCAGCTACGCAACAAATGAGTTATCTCTTCAGATACAATATCTTCCTGCTGAGTGATCTCACTAGGCTCTCCCTCCGTGCCCTTTACCTCCACTAGCTTTTCTAGTGAAGAGTAAAGGTCTACGTAGGCGGATAGCGAAATATCCAATAGCCGTTGAGCTTCACCAAAATTCAAATTAGTTTTAAGTCCCTGACCACTCGTATTAAGCTGCGCTTGGTTGTATGGACTCGCCCCATCAAACATCGCATCCACCCTAGCTCGATTCACGGACGACTGCTCATCAGCTTTGCGAAGAGCTTGAAATATACTTAGGGCGCTCTTTACATCTTTAATGCGGCTTTTTAAAGGCTTACCTTTTTCGTCAAAAGTAGATAGTCCATCGAGTTCGTTCAAGGCATATGGGTCATGAGACATTAATATATAAATTTAAGTCTTTTTCACTCATCATCAAGAGGGAATGTCTTAGTACTGCCCCAAGCGGAATGGACCACTTTTTCAACCTGAACATTGCGCCTCATACCTTCGTAGTCGTATAACAAAACGTAAGGCTTTTTATTAGACTTGGATACGGACTCTTTAAGCAAATACCGTTTTCCTGCGTGTTGGCCTCGGCGGGGAGGGTCCATGCAATAGATTGCCCCGTGCTGGGCCACAGCATAGCGAGGAAAGTCAGGGACGGTGATAGCCTTCAAGTGTACCTCGATATCCTCCCTAGTGAGCTCTGGGGGCTTTCTTTTGAAAATGGCTTCGGCTAATCGTTTGGTGTCTACTGTGGTCTGGTGTCCTTGATCACGGTACATATAAGAATACCACCTCCCATTCTTATAATGAGAGGACACACGATTCCCATTACGGTAAATAAATCCGTTAGTGTCTATTTCATACTTACTGAATTGCGGGATGGGGTGGCGCTCATTTGTTTCGAGGAGGGTATTCATATCGGAGGTTAGCATAGAAAAGAATTGATTCAAATTAAATACATAAAGTTTTTATATATACTCAATACAGTTTATGTCCTTTACAACATAAACTGTATTGAGGTCTTAAAGAAAGTTTTCAATTTGTGTTTACACGTAAAACAGCTTGTTTTTATAATTACCATAAAAATGTATATACAATGGCATTACGCTCATTTTAATCCTGTTCAATTCTTTGTTAGCGCTCATTCCTGATTCGTGCGCTCTAAATTATGAGCGGTTAGCCCTAAGCTCTTTTCGAGCCCTCCTCTTTGCCATAATACGCTCCTTATTTTTGGTGTAGTACTCTTCATTATAATTCCGCTGCTCTTTCGTCCACTTGGGGTTCTCAGCCCTCTTCCGATCCCTCATAGCTGCTATGCGGTCTTTATTCTTTTCGTAGTACTTACGCTGGTATTCGAGGCGTTTCTTCTTGTTATTCCTATAATATTCTTGCTTCTTTTCATCAGGCATACTGAATCTTATAAGCGGGCCAAAAGAAGTCAAATTTTTTCTTATAACCCCCTATATATACAGATCAACACGCACAAAAATCCGTACACACAGGGGTGGCGTACCCACAGAATAACCCATTCACATGACTCATGGCTCATTGTACACTGCACCGTTTACACGCCTATGGAATCCTGATTCATGCTTCTTGCTTCACGTTACCAGCTCCC
>Ga0114997_10001589_pt1 | contig 18694 bp, 10 predicted proteins | sample ArcticOcean_MG_C_2_FD_87045 | JGI IMG/M metagenome (GOLD analysis project Ga0114997, IMG submission 87045) | Marine microbial communities from western Arctic Ocean - ArcticOcean_MG_CB4_136 | ecosystem: Environmental > Aquatic > Marine > Oceanic | place: Arctic Ocean: Canada Basin | collected...
CGCGTTGAAAGTGGACTATTGTCCTTAGGCAACGATATGGATTATGCCACCACACCTTTTGAATGTGGCCTAGGCCAATATGTTGATTTAGATGCTGATATTGAGAGCTTATCCTTGCCTGCTTTGCGCCAGCATGTGCCAAAGAAAAAACTTATGGGTTTAGTCATTAACCAAACCTGTACTATTTCTCAGACAGACGTCTTCTTGGAAGACCAATGGGCGGGCGAAATCACCAGCCAAGCCCCTTCGCCTAAATATGGGGTACACTTAGCGTTTGTGTTGTGTTCTTTGCCCGCTTTAGGCGATAGCCTAACGGTTGATGTGCACACCAGCCTTGGTAAACTGCAAGGCCAACTGACGAGTCTACCTTTTAACTTTGAGGCCCTAGGCTTGACCCCACAACCAGCTGCTGAATAGGCACATTAAGGCAACACTATGAGCAAATCTTCTTATTTAGGCGCCGATACCATTGCGCTCCACAGTGGCTATCAGCCAGAATCAGATCATGGTTCTAGGGCAGTGCCTATTTACCAAACAACCTCATACGTGTTTGATAGTGTCGATGAAGCTTCGGCGTTATTCAATGTGGAGCAAGGTGGGCATATCTACAGCCGCATTACTAACCCCACTGTGGCGGTCTTAGAACAGCGCTTGGCTGCTTTGGAAGGAGGTGCAGGGGCAGTTTGTACAGCGTCTGGCATGAGTGCCCTGTTTGTGAGTTTTTTTAGCCTGTGTTCTGCTGGCGATCATATTGTTAGTGCTGCTCAGATATACGGATCCACCGTGACACTTTTGAAGCACTCCCTTAAGCGCTTTAACATTGACTGCACCTTTGTTGACATTAATGATCAACAGGCTTTAGCTGCTGCCATACAGGACAACACTAAATTAGTGTTTTGCGAATCCATCGGTAACCCTGGCCTTGCAGTTTCTAACTTACCTGCCATTGCAGAAACTGCTCATGCTCAGGGCATACCCTTGGTTGTGGATGCAACGTTTGCAACGCCCTACCTCAATAATCCGATTGAGCATGGTGCTGATGTCGTGGTGCATTCAGTGACTAAGTGGATTGGTGGCCATGGCGTTGCTATAGGGGGTGTAGTCATTGATGGAGGTAATTTTGATTGGCTTAAAAGTGGTCGCTTCCCCACCCTAACCCAGCCCTATGAACCCTTCCACGGCATGAATTTTTGGGAAGAATTTGGCCCTGCTGCTTTAGCCATGCGCATCCGCTGCGAATCGATGCGTGACATAGGTGCAGCCATGACGCCCCATAATGCTTTTTTGTTATTGCAGGGCTTGGAAACTTTAAATTTGCGCATGCAGCAGCATGTGTCTAACGCTCAAGCGATGGTCACTTGGCTGCAAACACAGGATGCAGTCGCTTGGGTTAATCACCCTGACATTAATGCTGACGCACATACCAAAGCACTTTTCCCTAAAGGTGCAGGTTCAATGCTCACCTTTGGAGTGAAAGGTGGTCGCGATGCTGGAGCTGCCTTTATTAACGCCCTACAATTATCATCAAACCTAGCCAATGTGGGTGACTCTCGGACTCTGGTGCTCCATCCAGGTAGCACGACTCATTCGCGACTGAGTGAAAACGACCTCATAGCTGCAGGCATCGGTGCAGACCTTATCAGAGTGTCTGTAGGAATTGAGACGCTGAAAGATATTCAAGCCGATTTTAGCCTAGGTTTGCGGGCAGCAGCTAAGATTGTCGCGCAACAGGCAGAGGCGTAAACATGTATATTCAAGTTGATAACGCTAATACGTTTATTGCCACTGGTGGAAAACCATTTGCAGCCCATTTACCCACAGTTGTTTTATTGCACGGTTCAGGCACTGATCATCGGTGCTGGGCCCTGCAGGCACGCTGGTTTGCCTTCCACGGTTATAGTGTATTTGCTCCCGACTTTCCAGCCCATAGCTTATCTGAGGGCGAAGCCCTCACTAGTATCGAACTCATGGCAGCTTGGCTGGTGCGAGCATTGGACACCGCCAAGGTAGACAAGGTCCACTTAGTGGGGCATTCCCAAGGATTTTTAGTGGCTTTAGAAGCTGCAGGTTTACTCGGTGATCGACTTAAATCTATCACCGCTCTTGCCACTGCTAGCGCCATACCTGTGAATCCAGCCTTAGTTGAAACGGCACAATCCAACCCCAAAATTGCCGCCGAAATGATGCTGCAGTGGGGTTTTGGTAGCCCACATCAATACGGTGCGAGCTCAGTGCCTGGCATGCAGCCCATTGGTATTGGCACTCGGATTATGGCAAATAACCCTCTCGCAATCGACTTAATCGCATGCAATGCATATGAAAAAGGTGCTGAAAAGGCGCTCCAACTTGCCAACGTAGGTTGCCCTAGTTGCGTCATTATAGCGGCACAGGACCGCATGACTCCCAAAAAAGAAGGATTAAAGCTTGCATTGGACTTAAACACAGCCGCACAGATTATTGCTGACAGTGGGCATATGTTGCCAATGGAAGCGCCCAAAGAAAGCCTCAACCTAATGAAAAAATTTATCCAATCTTTAGAGACATAATCATGGCCAAGTTGATTAATAATTCGTTGTCTGCAGCATCACCCATCAAGAAAGTTGCAGTCATTGGTGCTGGCACAATGGGCGCAGGCATTGCGGGTCAAGTGGCCAATGCTGGAGTAGAAGTCTGGCTATTAGATCTTCCCAGCGCTGGAGACAGTGTTAATGCTTTAGCTGAACGTGGATTTAAGCGCCTCAACAACCCGAATGCTCCAGGTTTAATGAGTAATGAAGCGGGTCAACTTATTCACTGTGGCAACACCGAGGATGACTTTGAGCAACTTGCAGATTGTGATTGGGTAGCCGAAGCCGTAGTTGAGCGTTTGGACATTAAACAAGCCTTATACCAGCGCATAGATGTGATGACTGGCGCAAACACCATTATTACTTCAAATACGTCCACCATCCCCATCAGTTTGCTGACTCAGGGCATGCCTCAAGCCTTTTGCGAACGCTTTGCCATTACACACTTTTTTAACCCTGTCCGTTTTATGCGTTTATTAGAGCTGGTGCGGGGCGAACATACCAGTGATGAAGTGGTTAAGACCTTAGAGCAATTTTGTGAAAGTAATTTGGGTAAGGGCGTTGTGGTATGTGAAGACACACCGGGTTTTTTAGGTAATCGAGTGGGCGTATTTGCCATCCAATGTGCCTTGCATACGGCCTTTGATATGGGTTTATCTCCCGCTGAGGCGGATGCATTATTTGGCCGCCCCATGGGCATTCCTAAAACTGGCGTATTTGGCTTGTATGATTTAATCGGCATTGACCTTATGGCTGATGTAGCAAAGAGCCTCGAAAGTATATTGCCAGCAGAGGACGAGTTTCACCAATATGCTCAGCCTATTCCTTTAATGACAAAAATGGTGGCTAACGGACAAACTGGCAATAAAGGAGGTCAAGGATTTTACCGAGATACAGACGCTGGTAAACAAATGTTGAACTTAACTGATGGTACGTATCAAACGACAGCCCGTTTGCAACTGCCAATGGCGCAACAAGCAGAAGTTCAAGGCGTTGCTGTATTATTAGATGACGATAGCGCATATGGTCGTTTTGCATGGCAAGTCTTGTCGAGCACATTGAATTACGCAGCTGCCCTGATCCCAGAAATTGGTCGCAACATTCTACCCATCGACGACGCTATGAAACTTGGCTATAACTGGATTTATGGCCCCTTTGAGTTATTAGATCAGATTGGTGCTCAGCGAGTGGTTGAGCGTATGCAAAAAGAAAACCGTCAGGTCGCGCCCATGCTTTTATTGGCAGCTAAACAACAAGGTTTCTATCAAGTCATTGACCAACAATTATGCAGCTTAGAACAAGAGGGGCAATATGCTCCAATTAACAGACCCGCTGGTGTACTGCGTTTTTCTGAATTACGCCAAACCCTAACAGCTCAGTATAGTAATGCTAAAGCCAGTTGGTTTGAGCATGATGGGGCAGCCATTATAGAATTTCATTCCAAGGCTAACGCCCTAGACAGTGAGTCTATGGATGTGATTCGCCATGCGCTTAAGCAGGCACAGCAGCGCCAACTGCGAGGTGTTGTGATTCACAATGACGCCCAACATTTTTCTTGTGGAGTAAATCTAGTCGCCTTTCGCGAGTTCTTTGAAACCCAAGATTACAAGGGTATGGATGACTTCCTAAATCATTTTCAACAAACAATGCACGCCATTAATGAGTGTCCCTTACCGGTCATTGCTGCACCGGCGGGCATGTCTATTGGCGGAGGTTTTGAAGTAGTGTTAGCCGCTGACCATGTCATTGGACATGCGAATTCTGTCATGGGCTTAGTCGAATCAAGCGTTGGCGTTGTGCCAGGTGGAGGGGGCTGTAAAGAGTATCTATACCGTTGGTATGAAGTACTTGGCGATATGAAAGCTGCCGCATGGAAAGCGTTTATGATTGTGGGATATGGTTGGACAGCAACGTCCCCCATAGAAGCCACTGAGCAAGCCATGCTGTACCCAGAAGATCAATACATGATGAACCGAGACCGGTTATTAAGTGAAGCATTATCACAACTGGATCGGGTCAAAAAAGCAAAGCCCCGCAAACCACTGCCAATGGCAGGTGAAGATACGTATAGGGAAATGATGGATTGGTTATTCGAAGCCGAAGATCAACAAAAAATTACGGCCCACGACGTCGCCGTAGGTACCGAACTAGCCCGTATTTTTACCGGCGGCAAAGTCAAAGCGAATACCATGATGAGCGAGCAGGATTTGTTTAATGCCGAACGGGAATCTTTCTTGCGCTTGGCCCGCTCTAAGGATACCCAAGCTCGCATTGTAAGTATGCTTGACCTTGGTAGTCCGATAAGGAATTAGTACAGCATTGATCATTAACTAGCTATTAAGTGCGTAGCACCTAATTTAGGCTGTGCAGTAACAGTTCTTTTGCATTGTTAAACTTCGCCCTAGGCATGAACTGTTGCAAACACACTAGCCATGAACTAGCTAGGAGTGTAATCTGTTGATAAATTGAAGTTGTTTGATCAGTTTTTCAAACTGGTTTCCGCTAAAAATTCCAAACGGAGAAGAATTTCATGCCAAGTTTGTTCGCTAAAATATGCATCAGTAAAAAACTGATTGCCGCATTTTTGCTGGTAGGGATTATTCCACTCACTGTTTTGGGTCTTACTACTTTGGATAGTGCCTCCAAAGCTTTAGAAAAACAGTCTTTAAATCAGCTTGAAACAGTACGCAGTATTAAAAAAGGCCAAATAGAAAACTTCTTTAAATCAGCACAAGAAGATCTCACTATACTCAGCAAAACTATCGATCGCACCATGTGTCCACTATCCATGTGTGGCAATATAAATCTGTCTGGTAAAGAGAACACCCACTATAACTCCTACATTGAAACATACGGTTATTATGACCTATTTATCATTAAGCCAGATGGCTATGTTGGCTATACGGCCACTAAGGAACCTGACTACCAAACTAACCTTATTAATGGGGTGTATGCAGAGTCCAGTTTAGGTCGATTGGTCCGTGACGTCATGAGCACTGGCGAATTTGGCTTTGCCGACTTTGAAGCCTATGCACCCTCTAATGGCGCCCCTGCTAGTTTTATTGCCCAACCTATAACCAATGCTGCTGGCAAAATAAAAGCCGTGGTGGCCCTGCAAATCTCAACCGATGGTATCAATAAAGTCATGGCTGAACGCTCTGGTATGGGCACCACAGGTGAGAGCTATTTGGTGGGTGCTGACTATTTAATGCGCTCTGATTCATTCCTTGACCCCATCAACCATACCGTCGAAGCCTCGTTTGCCAACCCTGAAAAAGGTAGTATTGATTCTGACACGACAAAAGCTGCGCTGGCAGGCAAAAGTGGCTCGAGTACTATTATTGACTACAATGGTAACCTCGTTCTTTCGTCATATACCCCCGTTAATATATTAGGTACACGGTGGGCGTTGATTGCAGAAATTGATAGTGCTGAAGCCTTTGCACCTATTCAAGAACTTAAAGTCTTAGCCCTTCAGATTGGTATTATTGGTGGTGTGCTTATCTATATATTGGCCTTTTTTATGTCGCGCTCAATCAGACGCCCCATTTTATCATTGTCTCAATTGTTTAAGAAAATCGATGCCTCAGGTGACTTTTCTCTGCGCGTGACTGATATCGTTTCAACCGACGAAATTGGTCAAATGGCTAACGCAGTCAACCAGCATTTAGAATCCTTACAACACGCCATTGGTGCTGCCAATGCGGTGGTGACAGACCTTTCTAAGGGCCGTTTTGACAATCGTATTGAGCTTGATTTTATGGGTGATCTAGGCACCTTAAAAGCGGGTGTTAACAATTCTGCGGATAGCGTAGAGAAAACCATGGATGGCCTTGAGCAAGTCTTAAGAGCCATTGCCACAGGTAACTTTAGTTACCGTTTAGAGGGTGCAAGCGCCATTGGGTCTGACTTCCGCACCACTCTCACAAACACTATGCAAACCATGGAACAAGCCATTGGTGAAATTAACCAAGTGATGAGTGCTGCAGCAGCAGGTAATTTTGACTTGCGGGTAGAAACCCCTCTCCAAGGTGATTTGGATCAACTTAAAATAGGTGTCAATAACTCCATTAAAGCCATTGCTGAAGCCCTCAGTGAAACCACTGTGATGGCAGAAAAAATGGCCCATGGCAATCTGACTCAACGCATTACGGGTGTCTATCAAGGCCGCCTAGAAGATTTAAAATCTGCCCTCAATAGTTCAGTTGAAAATATGGAAAAAACGGTTTCAGCTGTCCTACAAGCTACTGATAGTGTGGCTTCAAATGCTAACGCCATCAGCAATGGTTCTGATGATCTGTCTCAACGCACGAGTGAGCAAAGCGCATCTTTAGAGGAGACCTCCTCGAGTATGGAAGAGATGGCAGCCACAATTGAACACAACACAAACCGTGCGAACGAAGCACAAACGCTGGTAGTAAGCACTCAACAAGAGACGTCTGATGGGGTGGAAGTGGTCAACAAAGCGGTTCAAGCTATGGGTGATATTGAACAGTCCAGTAGTAAGATTGTACCTATTATCACTTTAATTGATGGCATTGCTTTTCAAACTAATTTATTGGCTCTAAACGCTTCTGTTGAGGCCGCCCGTGCGGGTGAGCATGGCCGAGGTTTTGCAGTAGTCGCAGGTGAGGTAAGAACACTTGCTCAGCGGGCAGCTGATGCAGCGAAAGATATTAAGGTGCTTATTGATGATAGTTCGAATAAGGTCAAAGAGGGCCGAAACTTAGTCAATCAAACGGGTGAGTCGTTGGCGTCAATCAGTCAATCGATTACCCAAGTTAATGATATCGTGGCTAAAATTGCCATTGCAACGAGTGAGCAAACAGCTGTCGTTAACCAGATTAATTCTGCTGTTGGCCAGTTGGAAAATGTTAACCAACAAAACGTTGCGTTAGTTGAAGAGTCGTCAGCTTCAAGTTACTCCTTAAGCGATCAAACTAAAGCACTGAAAGATCAGATTTCCTTCTTTAAAGTGACTGCCTCTGGAATTCACACCCCGTCTGCCGCGCCATTACGTTCAGCAGAACAGGTATTTGGCAAACAAGCCTTGGCAGAAATGACCACGCCAGCTGGCAAGCATGAACCAACACCTGTCATAAAAAGTGACGATGATTGGCAAGAGTTTTAAGACTCAGCCAGACTAGAAAACCAGCTCAACTGCTGGTTTTTTTATTTCAAGCGACGTTGATATTGCAATGGAAAGGCACGTCTTATCGTCTTTAAATGGTCCAGATCAATTCGTGCAACAGCGATACCTGGGCCTTCACCTAACTCCACTAAAATCTCACCCCATGGATCAATAATCATTGAATGGCCAAAGGTTTGCCTATGATCATGCTGACCACCGTGCGATGCTGCCAGCATGTAACATTGGGTTTCGATGGCTCGCGCACGCAATAATGTGTGCCAGTGCGCTTGACCTGTGGTTCTAGTAAAGGCCGCTCCATTGACGATAATTTGAGCTCCCAAATCCACCAACTTAGCATGCATTTCTGCAAAGCGTAAATCGTAACAAATGGTCAAGCCGACCTTGCCCACTGGAGTGTCAATCACCACCAACTGATCACCAGCTTCAAAGGTATCAGATTCACGATAACTGCCATGACTGTCTTCGATGTCCACATCAAACATATGGATCTTATCATAGCGCGCAACTTCATCTCCTTCACTGTCGTAGACAAAACAAGCAGAGCGCACCTTATTTATATCTCGTATGCCTTGTTGACACGGAATAGTGCCCCCAACTAGCCATATATTATTAGCCTTAGCTTGCTGCGATAACCAGAGGCGCAAGCCATGCTGAGGCAGTGATGCCTCTGCACCATGTGCCACCATCTGAGGGTCACCAAAAACGGCAAAGCTTTCTGGTAACATCACCAATTTGGCACCCTGCTTGGCTGCCCGTTGAATAAGCACAGCTGTTGCACGTAGATTATCATCAACACTAAGTTTACTGACCAATTGCACCACTGCTACTGCTGGCCCATGACCCGTTACGTTGACAGCTTCAGATGACATTGAGTTAGGCTTACTGGGTGGGGATGACATTTTCAATACGCTCCTGCACCGACTGATTTTGATAGTCTTTGTCGAATATTCTCACTAAGTTGACATCTGGGTTATCAAGCGAACCCGAAACACTATAGCGAGCACTCGTGAAGGTAGATAGCTCATCACCAATGAGTTTATTAACGATGTAAATCATACCGCTTAGCTGCGGCAGACCGGCTATCAAGGCCGCTAATGGCAACTTTTCTGCTACGGGTAAGGTAATAATTAAATTATTGTCCACTTGGCGCTGCTTAAAATCAATCCACCCGTCCAAAGATAAATTTAATGCCGTAGACTTTAGTGTGACCGGCGACAAAGTAGTTGCGACACCCTGATCAAAACGATAGTGCGCAGTAATACTATCAAAACTAAAACCCGGTTGGAGAATATCAGAAAAATCCAACTTAACGCGTCTAATAAGCCGGCTCATATCCAGCAAGGCCAATACCTTTAAACCTGAAGTTGCATTAGGCGTAGACGAAAAGCTACCTTTCTTAAACCGCAGTCCTAAATCACCACTGGCATCTTTTATGGCAAATGCTAAGGGAGACCTTGGCCAGTCTAGCTGTAACTCAATGGCAGCAGTCTCAGCCACGAAAGAAGGATCATAACCCCAGTCCACAAGTAGGCTGGCCATATCATCCGATGCAACTTGTCCAGTGAATTGAGTACGATGACTTCCATCGACCTTGCTCCAAATTAGATTGCCTTGCAAATGACTGTGACGAATGTACGCATCTAGGTCATGCACACTAACCTGCGAGCCTACTCGCCGAGCTTTGAACTGCCACTGCCCATAGGATTCTCCATTCTTAAGCAACTCGTCAATAGACACATCAGCATCAATAAATTTGCTAGGATCGATATTTTCTAGCACATCTTTATCGTCAACTGTTTCAGTACTTGTTTCACTATTAGTGGCGACACTGGGCTCAGGAAAATTAAAATGCGCATGATGAACATGCACTACTAGCGGATGGTCAGCACCAAAATAGTCCACTTTCCCTGATAGCTGCTCTGAGGTTAGGCGCATGCGCCATGGCACAGGAGTGACCGAATCACCATCTGTCGCCAAGCTTTCTAGGCTTAGAGTGCCCTGATCAATATCAAAACCAAGCCAGGTGGCATGTTTTATTTTAACGTCAATGTTTGGCAAAACAAATTCTGTCATATCTTGCTTTGAACCTGCCCACATGGGTTTGATATATTGTTGGTAAACCTCCCACCAGGGCGCCACGTCCACAGAGTCCATTTGGCCACTAACATTCCATTGGCCCTTTTGCGCCCATTCTGTGGCACCTTGAAAAGCTACATTGGCACCAAGAAGACTTACTTTGGGTGAACTTTTTCCTCTACCCAGATTAATGGCAAGCTGATGTTGATCAATACTGGCATACCAATTTTGCTGATCTGCCTGCCAATGGCCCAACAACTGTAATTTTTTTAAGTCATGGAGAGGATCTGGCAGATCTAGATCTGCTTTAGTCAAATCTACCTCTGCACTAAACGCAGTGCAATCAGACCCCAGAAGAGTGCAGGTGGAAAATCTTGCCACAAACGGAAGCGACCCTAAAGTTTCTTGAGCCCATGAGTGGTCCATTTTAGTGCTTAGGTAATCTGGGGCTAATCGGCCTGCAAATTCTAGCGTCAAACCATCTTGCATGGCACTCAAGTTAGCATGTGCATTGTCTAGAATAGTTTTAGGTAGGTCTGATAGCCAAGGTTTCGCAAGGTCAACTTTACTCAAGCGTTTAAAGCTCACCAATTGACCATCAATCAGACCATCCCCTTCAATAGCGCCGATACCCGCACCCACACCTAGACCTGCACTTTCACTATTACTAGCAGAGCTCATATCAACTTTAAGCTCAACATGGCGTATATCCATTTGCAAAGGAGCCCAGTAACCATTGAGGTTGCTACTAGATAGCTTTAAGTCATAGTTTGGTTTTGCTTGATGACCAAAAGGAATGGCCACACTGCCTAGCAAGGAAACATCTCCCTGTGGTTTGAGCGCCAGAAGCCAGGATGGCAAAGCAAGCTTCATTGGTGGTTGCTGCACCCAAGTCATCATCTTTGCCGCTTGACCTGCTATTTCGCCACTCACCTTTATATAACGGCGCTGTTTGGATACCAGCGCATACGTGGGCACCTCAATCTGCCAACCTTGAACCGATTGAGTGGTTTGGCTGTGTTCGACCCGACCTTCCCGAACATTAACCACTGCCCCTTTTTGACCTAGAGTTAGATCAGCACTTAAGCTCTCAATTTGAGGCCAATCTTGATGATAACGCAAGCTGGGGGCTTGCACATAGGCAGCCATCGGCATCGACCTTGCCATAATCCCAGCAGCACTCGACAGATTACCTGGACGACCATTATAAATGAGCGCAGCCTCAGCCAAAGTCCCCTTGGGCGCAGCAGTGGTTAACCAATCTCCTAATGTTTCACCCAGCAAAAGATCTGGCAATAAGCTGGGCAGTGCGGCAAGGTCTAGGTTCTGTGCACTCAAAGTCAATTGCATAAAGGGCTCTGCTTTCGAACCTTTGCGTGGAAAGGAAGCCGACATTTTTAAATTAACCTGCCCTTGAGCAAGCTCAAGGGCCATGGTGGATGAACTAAAACGGTTAACTTTCACGCCGTAGTACCAGTTTACCTCCCCCTTAAAACTATCAAACTGCCATGGCGATGAAGTGAGTTGAGTCATACGCATTTGAAGACCGTCCGTGTCATTAATCATGACTCTACCACCCAAACGATTAAGCCAAATACGGCCATCAGCCTGCTCAATGTGTGGCACTCCAGACCATGCTTTGATACTGACCTGTTGCAGTTTACCTGTGAACAGAAAATCCTGAGGTAGCTGGGCATCTAAATACAACTGAGCCTCATGTAACCACCCTTCAGGTGCCAAGGATTGAATAGGCAAGTTGATCTTTGTTGGTATATTTTTGAGGGTGTTCAATACCTTTTGCGTGTCAGCCAAATGCAGCTTAGGGCTGAGTAACACGACTTGCTGGTTAATTTTATTAACCTGCAATTCAGTTAATGGTAAAGCTATACCATTTATCTGCCCACTTAAAGCTTCTCCGGTGAGAGTCCAATTGGCCAAATTCCAATTAAAAACAGCCTCCCCTTCTAACAGGCTAATGAGGTTTAAGTCACCTTCTAAATTGACCTTGTCAGTGGCTGTCTCGAGCACAGCATGACTTTTGCGGGTGATTAACTTTAGACCCTGCTCAGCCTGAAAATCTAGCCAATACTGACCACTCACCTGCAGCCTTTTTAAATGAAAAAGTGTTTGATCTGGTTCTAATAAGGCTGCAAGTGGCACCATTTTTAGGTCATCACTTCGTAAGTAGATTTGCGCCCGTTCGATCATTGTTTTTAGATTATGATCAACATTATCACCCATCATTATATTAATCAGTTGGCTATTGTTTAGGTCAAGAGTGACTTGGCCTTCAACATCATCGCCTTCTGTCTTAGTATTTTCATTGCCATGCAGTGACACGCTTATTCGGGTCGTCCCCTCACTGCTGACGTCTGTCATACTCACCTGAGCACTCAACTGAGGTAAACTGATGGGCTCAGCACTATGTGGGATCAGCGTAAGACTAATATCCTGCAATAAAAATTGTGGCACTCTTGCAGCAACTGCCAGCATTAGCTGAGGAAAGTTTTTATTAGGTGTTTCAGAAGTTGCTTGTGGGAGCCAAGATCCATTTTCTTGCTGACTAAGACTGAGTGACAAACCTTCTGCTTGAATATGGGATAAACGCAATACATCGGCTTGCAGGGAATCCCATAAATGCACACCTAGGTCTAAATGTGAGAGATTTAAACCTTCCGCAGTTTCAATCCCCTCTAGGCTTAGCTGTAAGTCTGTACCCACTAACTTAACTTGAAATGACTCTAACTTTAGCGTTTGTCCGATGGCCTTACTTACTTCTTGCTGAACCCATTGATGGTAAAACGGATGATGATCAATGCCCAGCCTTAACCAAGAAAAAGCCACTGCTAGCAGCACCAAAAGCCCACAGCCAATGGCCATTAACCAATGGTTCATTTTAGCTAGCATTAACGCAGCACCACATCATATTGTTCACTAACGTACATGGGCTCTAATCGTAAGGAGATAGTTTTACCAATAAACTCTTCCAATTCTGCCAAACGGTGCGCTTCTTCATCAAGCAACTGGTCAATCACAGCCTGTGACGCGAGCACTGAATAGGTATTCGTATCATAAGCCCTATGGGCGCGCATGATTTCTCGAAATATCTCATAACAAATAGTTTCAGGCGTTTTATTTGATCCAGTCCCTTCGCAGGAAGAACAAGGCTCACATAAGAGTTGCTCCAAACTTTCTCGCGATCGCTTGCGTGTCATTTGAATTAAACCCAATTCAGACACAGGTAACACTTTAGTTTTAACGTGGTCTTTAGAGAGTGCATGGTCTAAGGTTCGAGCCACTTGACGTTGGTGCTCTAAATCTTGCATGTCAATAAAATCTAAGATGATGATACCACCAAGATTCCGCAGTCGCAGTTGTCGGCCTATCGCCGTCGCCGCCTCAAGGTTAGTCTTAAATATAGTTTCTTCTAAATTACGGTACCCAACATAAGCCCCAGTATTGACGTCCACAGTGGTCATGGCTTCGGTTTGGTCAATAATAATGTAGCCGCCTGACTTGAGTAACACTTTTCGTCCGAGTGCTTTTTGAATTTCATCTTCGACGTTATACAGATCAAAAATCGGCCGTCCACCTGGGTAGTGCTCTAATTTTGATGCCATATCTGGCACTAGCTGATCAACAAACTCTGCTGCTTTTAAATAGGTTTCTTTGGAGTCAATGCGAATTTTTTCAATCTGGGGATGGGCAATATCCCTAAGGGTTCGAAGTGCTAAGGGTAGGTCTTGATAGATGACTTGCGGAGCTTCTCCCACAGCAATTTTTTGCTTTATTTGAACCCAAAGGCGTCGGAGAAAGTCGACATCTTGTTGCAAATCTTTTTCACTCACTCCCTCAGCGACAGTGCGAACAATGACACCCTCTTTGTCGAATTCAGATACTGCACCATCGGCCATCGCATGCAGTTCTGTAGACCCTGCTAAATAGCTTTCTAAACAGAGTTTAAGACGCTGCTTTTCACTCTCGTCTTCGATTCTTTGAGATATACCCACATGGTCACTGCCAGGCAAATACACAAGGTAGCGGGATGGAATAGATATTTGAGTGGTAAGACGGGCGCCTTTGGTGCCCATGGGATCTTTAACCACCTGCACCAGCAAGCTTTGGCCCTCTCTCACTAGATGTGCTATTTCATCTGAATCTGGCTGACCATCTTGCGCCTCAATATCAGCCACATGAATAAACCCAGCACGCTCCAGACCAATCTCTATAAACGCAGCTTGCATGCCAGGTAAAACCCGTACAACCTTACCCAAGTATATATTTCCCACTATGCCACGATGGTCATTACGCTCCAAATGAACTTCTTGCAACATACCATTTTCAATCACAGCTATGCGGGTTTCCATTGGACTGAAATTAATGAGTATTTCTTCGTTCATGTTGAAGGTATTTCCTTTTCCTTAAGCCACTTTAAACGCCCGGCGAATGCCACGTAACACAACGACTAACCATAACCATAAAAAACCACTCACTGGCGCTGGTAATAAAAACCATAAACCAATACTAGCGTTACTTCCAATACCCTGCACCCAATAACTAATACATTGATTAACTGCGACTAACAAAAATATCATAAAGGATTGCTGCCAAGCACGGTACATGCGAAAACGACGGTACATTAAGGTAGCAAAAAATGTCACTACGACCATAGCTAGGGCGTTAACCCCTAGGTGACTGCCTTGTAATAGGTCCATTAACAAACCCAATATAAACGCCCAGCCCATACCAAATTTATGGGGTAATGCAATGACCCAATAAATGAAAACGACTAAAACCCACTTTGGCCAGCCCCATTGCAGCCACTCAATCATGGGCAGCGCACTGAGCATAAAAGCAAGCAGCAAAGTCACGTATGGAACCCAAATGTTATGGCTTCTTTGAATCGCCATCAGTGGCTCTCCTTTTCTACCGAACTTTGTCGCTGCGGTGTTTCAATCAAGAGCAGGTGACGAGAACGTTTTAGTTGCGCCGTAGGTTTAGCGATCACTTTAGCAAAATCTTGTCCTGCTAAGTGGCGTACCTCAATGACTTTAGCCACGGGATAACCTTTAGGAAAGCGCAGGCCTAAGCCCGAACTTACCAATATATCACCCACTTCAATGTCAGCCGTATCAGACAGGTCTTGTAATTCTAAATACTCATATTGTCCTAGACCATATGCCACCGAGCGCAAGCCATTTCGGTTGACCTCTACGGGGATGGCATGATCTGCATCTGTAATTAATAACACCCGACTGGTAAAGGCAGAAGTCGATACAATTTGACCCATGACCCCAGTCGCATCAAGCACCGGCTGGCCTACAAAAGCACCCATATTAAAACCATTGTTAATAATCACTTGATGGCTAAAAGGGTCTGTATTCACACCAATGAGTTCACTTACCGTGACTTTCTCATCTAGACGCTCACTGCTGTTAAGCAGGTCTCGCAAGCGGAAATTTTCTACCGTCAAGGCTGCAAGCTTTTGCACTTGTCGTTCAGCCAGTAGAGTTTGAGCGCGCAATTTTTTGTTTTCGGCAATCAGTTCATCACGCACCTGCAGTCTCTCACCAAGCCAAGTCCACGAATGCTGCGGCACATCCACCAACCACTGTACCGGTGTAACAGCCAATGAAAGCCACGCTCGCATACGTTGCATTTGACCAAATTGGTAGTCTGCTACAATTAAACAAAGACAGATCAAGCTGTATGTCGTTAACTTTTTAACGGCCGACTGACCTTTAAACATTGGATTGATAACAAGCCTCCAAGGGATCCAGTCGCCCTAAACAACAACGGCGAGATTGCTTAAGCTACCCCGCCGTTTTCTTAGTGTTAATTGGGTGACTTTAATCTCTAGCCAACAAATCAAAGGTATGGTCATCAAGCATCTGTAGAACCCTACCGCCACCCCGTGCTACACAGGTCAAAGGGTCTTCTGCGATAATAACTGGCAAACCCGTTTCTTCACTGATCAAGCGATCTATGTCACGCAACAGCGCACCACCACCGGTGAGTACAATTCCACTTTCAGCAATATCAGACGCTAATTCTGGTGGAGAATGTTCCAAGGCACTCTTGACTGACTGCACGATGGTTGATAATGGTTCCTGCATAGCTTCCATGATTTCATTGCAGTTCAAAGTGAAACTACGCGGAATACCCTCGGCAAGGTTACGACCCCTGACATCAATTTCTAGGATGTCAGAGCTTGGGTAAGCCGTACCAATTTCTTGTTTAATACGCTCTGCAGTGGCTTCACCAATAAGGGAACCATAGTTTCGACGCACATAGGCGATGATGGCTTCATCAAACCGGTCCCCACCCACGCGCACAGATTCTGAATAAACGACACCATTAAGGGAAATAATAGCGATTTCAGTGGTACCACCACCAATATCAACGACCATAGAGCCACTGGCTTGTTCAACTGGTAAACCCGCACCAATGGCTGCAGCCATCGGTTCTTCTATGAGATAAACCTCCCGCGCTCCAGCACCCATGGCTGATTCTTTAATAGCACGGCGCTCAACTTGAGTTGATTTACACGGAACGCAGACCAAAACCCGAGGACTAGGGGTGAGTAAACTATTTTCATGGACTTTATGAATAAAGTGTTGCAGCATTTTTTCTGTAACATGAAAGTCAGCAATCACGCCATCTTTTAAAGGGCGAATGGCGGTAATATTACCAGGTGTTCGTCCTAGCATGCGCTTAGCGTCTGCCCCTACAGCGGCCACACTTTTTTGATTGCCATGGGTTCGAATGGCGACTACTGATGGCTCGTTAAGCACAATGTCTTTGTCGCGAACGTAGATAAGGGTATTAGCTGTACCTAAGTCAATTGATAGGTCGCTAGAAAACAGACCGCGGATTTTTTTAAACATGCTAGTTTACTGGCTCTAATCGGAGATTAATTACGATCTACATCAATCGCTTACATTAAAGGTTAAATATTAACAATCAAGAGGCGTTTGAGCAAGGTTAATCCGTTTTCCAATGGAGCAATTTATGCTAAATTAGACGGGTTTTATGCTGCTAAACCATTTGGTGCAAATTTACCCAAATTTTTGCTAAAAATTAGCGCACTAATTCTAACCAGATTTGAGTGTCATTAACCTAAAAAGTTCAACTTTCACTCGCATATATCAATATCGCCTACATCGAGAATATTATGGCTCTAGAAAATGCCGACATCGACAAAATCGCTATCCTTGCCCGCTTGCAAGTCACCCCCAGCGAAACGAGTGATTACGCCAATAGCATTTCCAGTATTTTGTCCCTCATAGATCAGATGCAACAAGTCTCTACGGAGGGTATAGAGCCCCTCTCTAACCCCCACGATGCAAGCCAACGCCTGCGCAAAGATGAAGTGACTTGCGACAACCAACGAGAAGCCTTTATCGCCCTAGCCCCTGCTGCACAGGATGGCTTATACCTCGTGCCTAAAGTATTAGATTAACGTACTCGATTAATAAAGCGACCGCCTAACTATGACCCACAAAACACTCGTTCAAATTTCTAAGGATTTGGCTGCTGGAGACTACTCTAGCCGTGAACTTACCCAAGACGTTATTGCCGACATTAAGGCCAGAGACTCAATATACAACAGCTTTATTAGCGTCTCAGAAGATCTCGCTTTAAGGCAAGCTGATGCTGCCGACGCGCGCATTAGTGCCGGCACTGCAGACATACTCACAGGCGTGCCTTTTGCCCATAAGGACCTATTTTGCACCCAAGGCCACGCCACCACAGCAGCCTCTAAAATGTTAGAGCACTTTGTACCACCCTACGAATCGACTGTTGGTCAACGCTTGCTCTCTGTGGGAGCTGTGTGTGTTGGCAAGACAAATATGGATGAATTCGCAATGGGTTCATCAAACGAAAGTAGTTATTTTGGGGTAGTTAAAAATCCTTGGGATTTAATGGCTGTGCCTGGAGGATCTTCTGGCGGTTCTGCAGCAGCCGTAGCTGCTGGATTAGTTCCAGCTGCAACGGGCACAGATACGGGCGGTTCGATCCGCCAACCTGCCTCTTTTTGTAATTTAACCGGCATCAAGCCCACCTATGGACGTGTTTCCCGTTTTGGAATTATTGCTTATGCGTCTAGCCTAGACCAAGCAGGCCCCATGTGCCAAACAGCAGAAGACGCTGCTCTTATGCTTAATGCCATGGCTGGTTTTGATGAGCAAGACTCCACCAGTGTTCAGTTAGATACACCTGATTTTACAGCCGATTTAAATCTACCCTTGCAGGGTTTAAAAGTGGGCTTACCCAAAGAATTTTTTGGTCCAGGATTAAATCCACAAGTGGCTGAGTGCGTGATGACTGCGGTTAAACAGATTGAAAGTCTTGGCGCCCAGATTATCGATATTAGCTTACCTAATTTAGAGCTTTCCATCCCTGCCTATTATGTTATCGCACCATCAGAGGCTTCTTCTAACCTCAGCCGATTTGATGGTGTTCGCTATGGCTACCGTTGCGATCAGCCACAAGACTTAATGGACCTTTATTGCCGTACCAGAGCCGAGGGCTTTGGCACCGAAGTAAAACGGCGCATTATGGTAGGCACCTACGCATTATCTGAGGGTTACTATGACGCTTATTACGTTAAAGCTCAGCGCATTCGTCGCTTAATCAAAAATGACTTTGCCCGAGCCTTAGCTCAAGTTGATGTGATCATGGGGCCTGTAGCACCTACTCCCGCTTTCGATTTGGGCAGCAACACCAAAGACCCTGTGGCCATGTACCTAGAAGACATCTACACTTTATCAGCCAATATGGCTGGCATTCCCGCGATGTCTGCACCCGCTGGTCTCGTTAATGGTCGACCCGTTGGTTTACACATCATGGGGAACTACTTTAACGAAGCAAAACTTTTAAACATTGCCCACCAGTA
>Ga0114997_10001594_pt1 | contig 18629 bp, 17 predicted proteins | sample ArcticOcean_MG_C_2_FD_87045 | JGI IMG/M metagenome (GOLD analysis project Ga0114997, IMG submission 87045) | Marine microbial communities from western Arctic Ocean - ArcticOcean_MG_CB4_136 | ecosystem: Environmental > Aquatic > Marine > Oceanic | place: Arctic Ocean: Canada Basin | collected...
AATTTCTAAAATTTATAGAGGAGACTTTGACAGCCTAAGCTATTTGTTAGGCGGAACAATAAAATGGTATTATTTAGAAGAAATATTTTATCCAATTAATATTCTACATTATTTTTTAAGTGACAAACTTTTCTATTTTTCAGATGTAATTTTAAAAAGATTATTTGCATATTTTTCTTTTTACTTGCTGGCTAAATCATTGGGTAATTCTAAATTTAATAGTGGTCTGGGTGGGGTATTATTTTCAACTATTATTACTGAAACTGTTCCAATAGGCATGGGATTACCATTTTTACCCTACATATTATATCTTCTTGTAAAAAAAAATACGCTTGAAAAAAAACATTATTTCTTACTTTTTCTTATAGGATTAAATAGCTCTCTTATCCAAGATGGTTTAGTTTTTATTTTTTTATTACCTCTGGCTTTTATTTTTTTGAATAAGAAAAAAAACTTAAGTATATATTTTCAGGTCATTCTCACAGTTATTTTTGCCTCAATATTATCAAATATACATTTGATAATTGGGGCGGTTTTTTTTGAACCTGTTCATAGAGTTGACAGGATCGTAGATAACAATATAATTTTTCCATTCTTTACTTTATTTCAAGATTTTTTCAATGATAGTGCACGTCTAAGCCCTAAGATAATTTTTAGTTTACCTCTGTATTGTTTGGGCGGCTTTGTAATTTTTGTTTCTATTTTTTTAAAACGCAAAGAAATTAAACTAATAATTTTTTTTTTAATTTTTGTTTCAATAACGATGACTCTACTTCAACCAAGTATAATCAATAATATTATTTTTGGTGTATTTGAAATATTAAAAGGATATAACTTTCAAAGAATCAAACATATTATACCTTTGGCTTTCGCGTTACTGTTTATCTTTTCTATCTCTGAGCTAAAACGTAACAATTTAAAAAAATTTATTTATACACTTACATTTGTATCTGTAATTTCCTTACAACTAGCAACTCCTTTAACAATAATTGGTGGATCCTTTTTAAAAGCAAATATGAATTCAAAAGAATTTAATAGAACAAAAAGTTCTTTTTTCAACACAAAATTTAATGAGTTTTTTGAAATTATTTTAAATAAAAAAAATTATTCTAGCAACAAAATAAATTTAAAAAATTCAGTTACTTGGACATTTGATAATTATTATAAATTTAATGACTATTCATATATTAAAGATATTGTAAAAGAACAAAGAGTGATGTCTGTTGGTTTGGATCCAATGATTGCAGCAATGAATGATATTAAAGTTATTGACGGGTATCATAACCTATATCCATTAAGTTATAAATTTAAGTTTAGAAAAATTATTGAAAAAGAATTAGAAAAAAATATTGCTCTTAAAAATTACTATGATTCTTGGGGTAATAGAGTTTATGCTTTCTACAATAATCAAAATAATATAATGTTAAATTTTCAGGCAGCAAAAAAAATAGGTGCGGAGTATGTTATTTCTAAATTTCCAATTCAAAATAGTGAATTAGAAAAAGTTTGTGATAAATGCAACGATTCGAATGAAATATTTTTATATAAAATATTATAGTTTTTGTGATGATAAAAAATAAAGTTTTATTTCTGGACAGAGATGGTGTAATTAATAAAAATATTGGTTATGTACATTCAATACAAAACTTTATTTGGCTTAAAAATGTAAAAAAAGCTATTAAATATGCTTATGACAATAAATATAAAATAATAGTTATTACAAACCAGTCAGGTGTTGCTAGGGGTTTATACTCTGAAAAGGATATAGTTAAATTACATAAAACTATCAATAAAGAACTCAAAGTTTCAAAATGTAAAATTCATGATTTTTTTTATTGTCCATACCACCCAAAATATGGAAATAAAAAATATCGAAAAGATAGTTATTTAAGAAAACCTAATCCAGGAATGATATTTAAAGCAGTAAAAAAATGGAATGTTGATATACGTAAAAGTCTTATGATAGGTGATAGTAATTCGGATTTGGTTGCGGCAAAAAGATCCAATTTACGATTTGTAAAAAAAAAATATAATTTACTAAGAGAAATTAAAAAAAATTTGTAGTATTCATATTTAAAATTGTATTTTTCTATAGCTTTTTTAATAATAAACCAATATGAAGTATAATTTTAATTTAATAAATTAGAGATATTAATAAATAACATAATGAAAAATTTTCTACCAACTCAATATAAAAAAACTACAAAATTAAAAATTAATCACAGTTATCTTGTTGAGCAATTTGCAGACTATTCAAAAATATTTAAAGAAATAGAAAAAGTTGTAAAAAAAGGTGATTATACTCTTGGAAAAAAAGTTAATGAATTTGAGAAAAACTTCTCTAAAAGAACTGGTGCAAAATTTATAATAGGAGTCGGAAATGGCACGGATGCTCTTTATCTAAGCTTAAAGGCATTGGATATAGGGAAAGGAGATGAAGTCATTACAGTTCCTTATACTTTTATTTCCACAGTTGGTTCAATTGTTACTGCAGGAGCAAAACCAGTTTTTGTAGATATAAAAGAAGACTACAATATTGATGAAAAACAAATTGAAGCGGCTATTACTAAAAAAACTAAAGCTATAATGCCTGTGCATTGGGCTGGCCGTCCTTGTGAATTAGATAAAATAAAATCTATTGCAAAAAAACATAATCTGAAAATTATACAGGATGGTTCACAGGGTATCGACTCAAAATTTAGAAACAAGCAGTTAGTTTACTATGGAGATATTTGCACCTATAGCATGCATCCTCTTAAAAATTTAAATATTTGGGGAGATGGTGGATTTATTGCTACTAATAACAAAAAAATAGCAGATAAACTATATTTATTGAGAAATCATGGTCTTGTTGACAGAAACAATAGTAAAATTTTTGGATACAACTCTAGACTAGATACAATTCAAGCAGTTGTGGCTAATTACAAATTAAAAAATAAACTAGATGGTGTAACAAAAAAAAGAATAAAAAATTCTAATTTTTTTGATAAATTATTTAAAGTAAATCCTAATGTAAGAACAATAAAACGATTACCATATTTAAAAGAAGTTTTTCATTTATATCATATTAATGTAAGCAAAAGAGATCAATTACAAAAATATTTAATTAGTAAAAGTGTGGATGCAAAAATCCATTATCCGGTACCAATACATCTTCAAACAGCAGCAAAATATTTAAAGTATAAACGTGGTGACTTTCCTGTTGCTGAAGAAATGGCTAACTCATCATTATCTTTACCTGTTCATGAATTTATTAAAGATAGTGATATAAAATACGTTGCAAGTTTAATAAATAAATTTTATTTAGAAAACTAAAATCACTTATCTACTGCTTAAAAAAAATAGTTTTTTCACTACATGCACTATTTGTTTCAAAAAAATTGATATTACGCTGCCAAGCACACTTACCACATTATGTAATTTTAGAGCTTGGGATGTTGTGGACATAGATTTCTCTGTTTCAAAAGGAATTTTTATTTCTATTTCAACATAACTTTTTTTTTGTCTTAAGAGATCTGTAATTAACTCAGCTTGATAAGCAAATCCAGACCCTCCATTTTTGAATGATTTTACATTTTCAAGTAAATAAATATTATCTGAATTATAATATTTTATATTATTTGAAGTAATTAAATTAACTCCAAAAACAAATAGTTTTGAAAGTAACTTTCTAAAAAACCCTCTTTGATCATTAAAATAAGCTAATATTATATCAGCTTTACCAATATTGCTTGTTAGTTTTTTTAGTTCATTTGGAGGAATGCCGCCATCTCCGAATACGGGCATGTAATATTTGCCTTGCGCTTTTTTAGCAGTTTCCCAAAAATTGTACCCGAGACCTTTATTTATTTTGTTAGGAATTATTTTAATATTTATATTAGGATTATTTTTTTTAAATTTTTCAATCACTTCTAGTGTTTTGTCAGTTGAAGCATCATCCACAACAAGCACTTCATAATTAATATTTTGAACACCCTCCTTAATATTATTAAGTGCAGTAACAATATCATTTTCCTCATTGAAACAAGGAACAAATATACTTAAAGTAATATCTTCCATACTATTACCACCGATTGTGGACATCAGGTTTAATTAGATCATCATAAATAGAATTAATTTTTGGTAATAAAGAGGAAATATCTATTTGATCAGATGCTTTTGAGTTCATGTGAACTTGAGATTTATTTATTGCTCCTGGTATAACAACACTAACTTCTTTGTGCATAAGAATCCATTTAAGCGCTAAATCTGTTAGTGAAAAATTATCAGGAAGTAAATCTTTTAATTTTTCAACAGCGTTCAGACCTTTGTCAAAATTTACTCCAGAGAATGTGTCTCCTACATCAAAATATTCTCCTTTGATATTGTAACTACGATGATCATTTTCAGCAAATTTTGTTTCTTTATTAATTTCTCCAGTTAGCAATCCACTTGCTAGCGGCCCTCTTGCAATAACACCAATATTTTTCTTCTTAGCTTCTTTAAGAAAAGCTTCAGCAGGTTTCTGCCTAAATATATTAAATACAAGTTGAATACTTTTTACATTTGGAAATTGAATAGCTTTCATCGCATCAGATATTTTATGTACACTAACTCCATAGTGAGCAACTTTACCTTTTTGCACAAGTTCATCCATCTTTTCATATGTATCTTTTCTAGAAATAATTTCACTTGGAGGACAATGTAATTGCACAAGATCTATACAATCAACTCCTAAATTTGTGAGTGATCTATCAATAAATTCTTCCATATGCTCATGCTTGTATCCCTTTAAATAATTTGTACCTCGAACTCTTCTTCCAAGTTTGGTCGTAACATAAATTTTTTCCGATGTAGATTTTATAAGTTCTGCTAAAAATTTTTCGCTTCTACCATCACCATAAAGGTCAGAGGTGTCAAAAAAATTTATTCCTTGATCAAGGGATTTTTTAAGAAGCTCTCGTGCGTCATTATCTTCTACATCACCCCAACACCATCCTATCTGCCAGCACCCTAATCCTATTTCGGACACGTTCCAGTCGAGATCTGAAAATTTTCTATATTTCATTTTATAGTGAGTTTAGACTTTTAATTATTAATTTAAATATACTTTTAATTTATCATTTACAAGATATTATGTAAATAATTTACAATATATGAAATATAAAAAACTTGGTATTACCAATCTAGAAGTAAGCACTATTTGTTTAGGGACTATGACTTTTGGTGAACAAAATTCACAATTGGATGGCTTTGAACAGATGGATTATGCTTTTGAGAAGGGTGTTAATTTTTTTGATACAGCAGAAATGTATCCGGCCTATCCAAAAAAAGAAACTCAGGGAAAATCAGAAGAAATTATAGGTGATTGGATTAAAACTAAAAAAAATAGAGATAAAATAATTTTAGCTTCTAAAATTGCTTCAAGTCATCCAAAAGGAATTGGAGCTACGGGACTCTCTTGGATAAGAAAAGGAGGTAAGAACCTTCGTTTTGATAAAGATAATATGAATGAAGCTATTAATGATAGTCTAAAAAGACTTAAGACAGATTACATTGACTTATATCAATTACACTGGCCCGAAAGAAATGTCGCTATTTTTGGACAATTAGATTTTAAGCATGATCCTTTTGAGAATGAATGGACACCTTTTGAAGAGGTTCTTGAAAATTTAAACCAATTGATTAAATCTGGTAAAATAAGGCATGTGGGTTTATCAAACGAAACTCCCTGGGGAATAATAAATTTTTTACAGAAAGCAAAAGAAAAAAAGCTCCCTAGGATTGTGTCAGTGCAAAATGGTTATAATTTGGTAAACAGAGTATTTGATATTGCTAATTCAGAAGTTTCAATAAGAGAAGGATGTGGATTGTTAGCTTACTCCCCTCTAGCTGGCGGAAGATTGAGTGGAAAATATATTAATGGAGACATGTTAAAAAATTCTCGTTACACTTTGTGGCCTCAAAGATTTTCAAGACATCATACTACGCGAGGTGAAATAGCTATAAGCAAGTATGTAAAACTCGCAAATAAATATAATATAATTCCAAGTACTTTTGCTAATGCTTTTGTAAATAGCAGACCTTTTGTAACTAGTAATATTATTGGAGCAACTTCAATAAAGCATTTAGAGGAAAATATTAATAGCATCGAAATTACTTTAACTAAAGAAATGCTAAATGATATTGAAGATATCCATTTATCTGATCCTAATCCGTGTGTTTAAACTTTGAATTAAATCTATATTAACTCTTGTATACTAGCTTGAGTTAATTTAGCTTTTCTAATAGTTGTGAGTCTTTCGTCGTAAGATTTTGAGGGAGGGTCATATATATCAAAAACATTTGATATATTTTGAGAAAAGTCTTTTCCTAATTCTGTCATTTCTATTCCATTATTTGAAACTATGACGAGGCCATCTTTTATCATTTCATCTAAATATTTTATTTCCTTACTAAAATATTCTTTAGGGTTAATTTTAAATTTTTCTTCAAAATTTTTAAAATCTATTTTAAAATAACTTCTAAACTGTTGGGTTACATGCTGCCTAATTTTATCATCGTTTGAAAGTTTTTTACCTCGAAATGTTGGAAACTGGTCTTTATCAAGGCACTTTTTATAAGAAGTTAAATCATAATAACTTTGGGAATAATAGTCATCTCCTAAATTACCTTTTGATGAACTTCCAACAGCAATAAAATTAACTCTACCACCAGTTTGGTGTCCGGAAGCACCGTAATGTGCTGTGCCCTCTTTAAAAGCTTTTGTCATTGGATCATCAGGCAATGAATAACATTCAAAACCTGTGCGAATATAACCAGCAGCATTCAGTTTTGCATGTATGACCTCGAGTAACTCTTTACGATCTAAAAAATCTGGTAATGGACCTTCCTCTAACATTTTAATTTGATATTTGGCAACCCAAGGTTTGTAAGCCATTAATGAAAGTTGAACTAGAGTTGGTTTCAATTCAATCATTTGATCGCATGTTGTTGCCATTGTTTTGGGAGTCTGGCCTGGTTGACCAATTAATAAATCAAATGCAATAGTTTTATAAGCTTTTCTAACCTCTTTTGTAAGAATTCTTTTAAAAAATTCAGGTGGCTGAATTCTATTAACTCTTCTTTGAACATTTGGATCAAAATCTTGCATTCCAAATGATATTCTATTAGCACCACATACCTTATGGTTATAAAGCAATCTATCTTCATCGACTCTTCGTGGGTCTGATTCTACAGTAAAATTAACAACTTTAGACCAATCAAATAAGCTTTTTAATTTATCAACTAGATTTTTTAAATCTTCTCTATTTAAAATTGTTGGCGATCCGCCTCCAAAAAAAACGGTTTGTACATTAAGCTTAATTTCATTCTCTTTTAAAAAATTAAATAATAAATTTATTTCTTTGTTTAAATATTTTAAATAATCTTTTACTTTTTCGTAATCATTAGTAATAAATTTGCTGCAGGTACAAAACCAGCAAAGTTGTTCGCAAAAAGGAATATGTACATAAAAAAATATTGGTTTATCCTCATTTTTCGGAAGCCAATCAACTAATGATTTTTTATAATCTTCACTTTTATAGTTATAACTCCAATGATCACATGTTGGATATTCTGCATAATTATAAACAAGATCTTGATGATATTTTTTTATTAAATTTACGCTTAAAGCAGGTTTTACCATTTTACTAAGAAATAATATACAGCAATTGAATTATTTGCACAATAGTCGATAGATTTAAAGGTGTTTGAATTTATATTTGGTAACTCTTACCTTCCCCGGCATCCATTGGGACCAGACATCCTCCCATCATTACTGAATGTTTTGAGCACAAAAATAATAGCATAGGCAACACTTCACTTACATTTCCCATCGATTTTCTTGGCAATCTCATTTTTATAAATTTATTATAAGCACTTAAATTTCTTTTTTTTAATCTTTCCATAGCATTACCAGGGGCAGTGAAACCACCAGGCAATATACCAGTAACCACTACTTTATTATTATAAAGTTCTCTTCCTAAACTTCTTACATATGCTGCCAATGCTGCTTTTACTGTATTGTACCCAACGGAGCCCACTGCTTCATTCGAAGCGATTGATCCAACATGAATAAGTTTTAGTAAATTATTTTTTTTTTTTGTTTTGACAATTAACCTATTTATTTCAGCGGCAGCACCTATATTTACTTGAAAAAGTTTTTTTAAATCAAGATCTTTTATCAATTTTTCTTTTAACCCATATCCTCCACCTGCAATATGTAAAACTATATCTATTTGCTTTAAAAAATTTTTTGCTTTTTTTATTGCTAAATTAATTTCGTTATTTTTTAATAAATCTACTTTTATTGAAATATGACTTTTAGGATTTTTAAGTTTATTTTTTAAAATGTTCATTTCTTTTTTTGATCTAGAAAACATTGCAATCTTAGCATTTCTTTCAGCTAGTGCTTCGCACACAGCGGCGCCAAGGCCTCTCGAAGAGCCAGTTACGATAATTCTTTTTCCTGAAAATTCTCTATCCAAGTTTAAATTTAAATACGACAATACAAGCGCCCAATTATTATTATTTTATTTTATTTATTACCTCTCTCATCCAAGGACCCATGTCTTTGTAATGAGCTGTTGTAATAATATTGTTATCAACTACAGATGGTAAATCTGTATAAATAGCTCCAGCATTAACTAAATCATCTTTCATGCTGTAATATCCAGCAATTTTTCTTCCCTTAACAACTTTTGCGGATATCAAAAGTTGAGCTCCGCTACATATGCAAGCAATAGTTTTTTTTGTTCTGTTAAATTCAGAAATAAAATCTATTATTTTCTTTTCTTGCCTGACTTTTTCCATAGCTTTTACTCCACCAGGTAAAACTAGAACTTTATAATCTTTAACTAAAACTTCGTCAATTTTTTTTATAACTTGATCTTTATTGGGTGGGATTGCTGTTCCTAATATCCCCTTAACAGGCTTTCCCTCTAAAAGGCACACATCGATCTCAAAGCCTTCCTCTAGTAGTCTATAATAAGGATATATGAACTCATGATCTTGAGCTAAATTCCCTGAAATGATAATTGCTTTATTCATATAACTTTATGTTTTAACTGGGTTTTTAAGAAAAAGTTAATTTTAATATTATCCATTTGAGTTATTTATATATTTATTTTAATGTTATCTATAGTTAAATAATCAAAAAAAAATTAGCAAATAATGAATCTTCAACAAAATATTAATAAATACTGGGAATATTTAGAAAAAAAATATCCTAGCCCAAAATATGTAGGTAAAGTTAAATACTTAGATTTTAGGCAATTAAAAAAGGCTATGGATAATAATAATGAAAATTATATAAAAAAAATAATAAAAAATATGTATGTAAAAAAAGAAGCTTATATTTTAAGAAATTCAGCACCAATAAAACTTAAAAAAACAATTTTGGATTTAGTTAATCATTATAAAAAAACTAAGAAATCAACTTTTTATAAAATGTTAGATAATACTCCTAATTTTCATCGTGTTATTAATAAAGATATAACAAAAAAGTATAGCCTTTTCGCAATCAAGCATTCTTTCTATTTTTATAATTGGAATATAAAAAGTAAACTAGAAAAAAAACTTAAAGATGGAGTATATAAACATTGGAGATATGTTAAAAGTTTAGCTGGAAATGGGAAAAATCAGTATGAAAATAATATACCTTCAGATAACCAAATAGATAGATTACAAATTGTTAGATATCCAGCTGGGGGAGGAGAACTCAGAGATCATGTTGATCCAAGAAAGAATCAAAGAGTAGTTTCAGGAATAATAATGAGTAAAATTGGTAAAGATTTTTTAAAAGGAGGATTTTATTTTAAGTCATCAAAAATAAAAAAAATAAATATAGAAAAAAAACTAGAATTAGGTGATGCTGTTATATTCTACGGGTCCATAGCTCATGGAGTAGAAAAAGTTGATCCTCATGAAAAACTTTCTTGGGAAAGCAATAAAGGCCGATGGTTCATTGGAATGTTTGTAAATGACAGTGATCATGTGCTAAAAAGATTTACTGCAAAAGATTTAACTGGAAGCGTTGGAACAAAACACTAAAAAAATTATTTTTAATATTATTTAGCTTTTATTTTTTTCAACCTATTAAGATTAAAATAAAAATCATCCTCAAAAGAATTTTTGATTTTTCCATCTTTGAAAGCATTACATAGATCTACAACAGCCATAGCGATTGTTTTTTTAGGTTGAAAACCTAATATTTTTTTAATTTTATCTGAGTTAATATGGTAAGACCTATTATCATTACTTGCTGTCTTTATGATATCAATTTTACCTTTTTGTGGATATTCTTTTTCTACTACTTTTTTAACTAAATTTGCAATTTCATTAATGGACATATTTTGATATCCAACATTAAAAATTTGATTTTCAATTTTTTTATTTTCAGCCTGAAGAAGTGTATCTACTGCCTCACAATAATCCATTATATGTAAATTTGGTCTTAATTGATCTCCACCAAATACTTTGATTTGATTTTTGTTAATGGCAAAATTTGTTAATATATTTACCGACAAATCTAATCTTAACCTTGGTGCATAACCACAAACCGTTGCTGGTCTAAAAACAACCCCCATGAAATCTTTATTGGTGTGTTTAAACAGTAGAGGTTCACACATTCCTTTAAATTTGTTGTACAAAGTTAAAGGAACTAAAGGATGATCTTCTGTAACATTTTTTTCTTTTGATACTCCATAAACTGAACTTGTTGAAGCATATATAAATCTTTTAATACCGTTTGCTTTTGCAGCAACAACCATCGGTTCAAATGCATCAAAATTTATAGTTTTAGATAAATTTTCATCTAACTGAAAACTAGAATCATTAGATATACAAGCTAAATGTAAAAAAACATCATACCCTTGGCATGATTTTTTAAGATTTTCTTGATCCCTTATGTCTCCTCTTATTACTTTTAAATTTGGATTGTTTTTTGGTAAAAAATCATCTCCAAAATACATAATATCATAAACTGCGACTCTATAATTTTTTTTTAATAATTCAGTAACTAGAATACTACCGACGTATCCTGCTCCACCTGTTATAAATACTGATTTATAATTCATTGTATAATTTTATTTTAAATAAGATTGTAAAGCTCTAATAACATTAACTTTATTAATAGAAGTTTTGTTTGCCATATATTGAATATTTTGAGCAGCAACAAGGGCTGACACAAACATAGAAAATTTTAAATCAAACTTTTTAAATAAACTTATGGCAAGGATTGCTAACATTGAGTCACCTGTTCCAACTTTATCCATAATCTTGTTTGCGAATGCAGGACAACTAATTATTTCTTTCGAAGTTCCATGATATATAACTGATCCCATTTCGCCAGAGGTCACATGTGTGTATTTAGATTTGAGTTTTTTAGAAAGTGTTTTGATTAATGGCATGCGATTTTCAGTTTTATTTCTTAATTCATGACGCATCTCTGATTCATTAATAGTAATAAAATTTGCCCCAATATATTTAGAGATAACATGAAATCCTAAATTAGATGAATTAAGCTGCGTATTAACAGCGACAAATTTAGATTTTTTAACAATTAGCTTTGCTGTTTTATCAGAAATTAAGCCATGTCCATAATCTGAAACAATTACTAAATCATGACTGCTTATGAGATTTTGAATTTTTTTATTCAATTTACTTTCTTGATCATTATCTAAAGGTTGATCATTTAAAGAATATACACCAAATATTTTTGTTTTATTTATATGTTCAATAAATCTTTTTTTTGTTATTGTGGGGGAATTTTTTTTATTTAAAAATACTGTTTTTATATTTTTTTGTAAATTTTTTTCAATAAATTTTTTCTCATCATTTTTTTGCCCTATATTTGTAAGAAGCGTTATTTGTTTACAAAAACTTGATAAATTTCTAGCTATAGCAGCTGTTCCACCTAGGTATCTTTCTTTATACAGATCACGCAAAACTAATATTGGCTCCTTGCCTGATTTTCCTAAAGCTTCACAATAAACATATTCATCTATAATAGTTTCTCCAATAACTAAAACTTTAAGATCTGAAAATGAACTCATTGTGCTTAAAATTTTAGTATCATCATTGAAATTTTTATTTTTTTTAATTTTATTTATGAATGATTTTTGTTCATTTGTTAAATTTAAATTTGTTTGATTGATGATTTTACTAGAACTAAATAATTCAGTAACAGTATGAATAATTCTGCCCCCAACACTTTTAATTGCTAAAGCTTCTTTTTTAATTTGATTTGTGGCATCAAGATTATAATTTTTATAGTCTTTTCCTTTGCAGTATATACTTGGTTTTAACATTTTAATTAATTGAATTGCATTCGAATAAATATTAGGCGCCACGTAGTCAATATCTTTTAGAGCTGCTATTGATTCCATTCTAGTGTTTAAGGAAAAGATTGGCCTATTGGGCCCCTTATTAACATACTTGTCATGAGTTACTGTAACCACCAGGATATCACCTAATTTTTTGGCTTCTTTAAAATGATTTATATGTCCAATATGTAGTAAGTCAAAAACACCGTGGCAAAGAACAACTTTCTTTCCTTTTTTTTTAAATTTAGAAATTATCTTTGCTAAATTTTCAGTTGAAATTATTTTTTTCATAAATTTATTAATATCATTTGTTATCTAGTAGTTTAAACCAAGTTTTTGTCTCTTTTTTAATGCTTTTAGGCGTCCAAACAGGCGCATTTTTCCAGTTATGAATAATACTTAAAAGATTTTTAACGCCTTCTTCAATACTAATTGAGGGTTTCCAATTAAGCTCTTTTTTAATTTTTGAAATATCAGCTAGTGATCTGTTGGGCTCACCAGGTCTTTTGGGTATATAAATTTTTTTTCCTCCTATGAGTTTTGCTATATAATTCACCTGAACTTCTTTTCCACTACCTATGTTATAAATTTTATTAACTTTTTTTGATAAAGCGGCTTTAATAATTCCTCTAACTAAATCGTATACATGAACAAAGTCACGTGTCTGATTTCCGTTTCCTACAATTGTTAATGGTTTGTTAGATAATTTTTGGGCCAAAAATACTCCAAATACAGCTCCGTATGCACCAGATGTTCTAGATCTCGGTCCGTAAGCATTAAAAAAACGAATAGAGATTGCTGGAAAATTATATATTTTTGCCCAATGCATAATTAGTTCTTCAGCTTGCCATTTTGTAAAAGCATATGGATATAGAGTATCTTTTTTAGCATTTTCTTTTATAGGAAATTTATTAGGTATCCCATAGCAGCTTGCAGAAGCAGCGTAAATAAATTTTTTAATTCTTGCTTTTTTTGCAGCCTCAATAACATTAAGTGTACCAACGACATTAGTTTTAAAATACTTATTTGGATTTTCTATACTTGGAACAATGTCCGCTAGTCCAGCTAAATGAAAAACATAATCTACATTTTTAAAGTATTTATCTAAACTTTTATTTTTTGAAATATCAACTTTTAAAATTTTTATATTTTTTTTGGAATGATGAGATAAATTAGACAATCTTCCTGTAATGAAGTTATCTAAAATAATTACTTTATGTTTTTTTTTTATCAACTCATCAACTAAATTACTGCCAATAAACCCTGCTCCACCAGTAACTAATGATATCGTCATATTTTCTTTCTAATTAATTTTTATAATTATTACTATTTAATTCTTCTTTGGATAAAAAAGGATACATATCTTCAAGATTAGTGGGTACACTTTTCCCCCCAATTCTTTTATTTATTGCTTTTGGCATTTGTTCTTGGTTATGATCAAGTATCAATTCACAAATTACTGCTTTGTTGCTAGTTAAAATTTTATTAATTTTACTTCTTAGTTTTTTTCCATTTTTAATTTTTATATATTCGATTTTATGTGACTGTGCTATTTTTTTATAGTCGGGAAAGGATAACCCACTTTTTGAATTTGATCCCATTATTCTACTATTAAAACCTAACTGCTGTGTTTGTTTTATAGTTAAATAACCCCCATTATTGTAGATAAAAATTTTAATTGGCAATTTGTTGTGCATTACAGTAGCTAATTCCTGAATATTCATTTGAAATCCACCTTCTCCAGCTAAACATATTACTCTTTTTTTCTTTGTTGCATAACATGCTCCTATCGCAGCTGGTAGACCCCAACCCATAGGGGCGTGTCCTGAGTTTGTATAAAGTTTTTGACCCTTTTTGATTTTAAAAGCTTGGTGGGTACCGACAAACGATAATCCCATATCTGTTACTACTACATCTTTATTATTCAATGCATCAGATAACACATCTACAAAATGATAAGAATTTATTGTATTTTTTTGTTTTTTAAATTTTTCTAATACAATTGGATATTTTTTTCTAACTTTCCTACAATAGCTTAACCAATTATTTGATAAACTAATTTTTGGTGGCAAATACTTGAGAAAAGTTTTAAGAAAATAAGTTGCATCACAATTTATTTTTTCTTCCAGTTTTACTCTACTAAGATTAGTTTCTTTTTTATCAATATCTACCATTATTTTTTTTGCCTTTCGCGCAAAATCTTTTGAATTATAACCTGTCACCATGAAAGGTAATCGCGTTCCTACAGAAATATATAAATTACAATTTTGTATTATAAAATTACTTCCTCTTTCAGCAAAAGCTCCTGGTCTTCCGATATATGAAGGATGGCTAGATTCAATTAAATCTGATGCATTCCAAGTTAAAGCTAAAGGAATATGATATTTGTCAATTATTTTTCTTAAAAATTTCTCTCCATTAGATATTTTAACTCCATGCCCAATATGTAACACTGGCCTATCATATTTCAAAAATAATTCTGCAACCTTTTTAATTTTTTTATCAAGGTTAGAATTTTTTTTAATTTTATTAGCAGGATGATAGCCTTTCAAACTCTTTTCGTTAATTTGTGCATTTTGAATATTTGCTGGTATATCTATCCAAACAGGGCCTGGTCTACCTTCGCTGCAGAGATAGTATGCTTTTTCTAAATGATATTTAATTTCATTTGGTTGCTTAACCATAATAGCGTACTTAGTAAAAGGTTTAATCATATTAATAATATCAAATTCTTGTACTCCAATTTGTCTTAGCCCTGACTGATCTATAGTTTGATTCAAATATACCTGTCCTGAAATAAATATAGATGGAATAGAATCAATCCAACAACATGCAACACCTGAAGTAGTGTTTGTTCCCCCTGGGCCAGTAGTTACAATTGCTGCGCCTGGTTTATTTTTAGCTCTTGCGTAGCTTTCAGCTGCATATGCTACTGCCTGTTCATGGTGACAAGCAACATACTTTAATTTTTTTGCTTTATACAAAGCGTCACATAAAAAAATTGAACCCCCACCACTTACAGTAAAAACTGTATCAATTTTTTTTTTCTCTAAAAATTCAATAACAAAATCTGCCAGTCTCATATTTTAATTATGTTTATATTTAAATTGATTTATATGTCTAACTTTTTTATTGTTTTGGTTTGTTTTTGATACCCTAAGTATTGTTAATGGCTTTTTAATTTTAAATACTTCAGATAATATCTTTAATGTACTAGTTTTCACAATTTCACCATAAGAAATTACATTTAAACCATTATTATCAACAATTTTACCATCTAAAATAGCAGATGTTGCCATATGATTTTTTTTGTCCAAATTTTTAAAGTTTTTTCTAACTTCAAGTGAAATATCTAAATTATTAAATCTATATTTTTGTTTTTTTCCTAACTTAGGTTTTTTAAATTTTATAAAGTTTGATTCAAGCGTTTTTGCAAATTTTTTTCCTTCATAGAGTTGGGATTGTCTACCATAATCATCTTTGAATCTCACTAGATCATTTTTTTTAAATGGGGTTTCAAATTCTAATGCACAAACTCCTCCCCTTGAAAGAGCTTTTATAGAATGAAATAATCCTGGCCTGAATACAAGCCTTGATAAAGGTCCACAGTATTTTTTGTTTTCTTTATATATACCAACTTGAACTAAAGCTTTTCCACTAAGAATTATAAATCCAGTTTTTTTATTTGGGTGACAATGTAACGATGTCTTATGTTTATAATTAATTTTTAAGAAGGTTATAGCAAGTCGATTTGAGTCACTATATACAACATATTCACTACCCCAAGGCTTATAAACCACTTTGTCACTATAAAAATTATTTTTTTTTTTCATTAAAGAAACTTATGATTAAGGGTAATTATTGTGTATTTACTCATACTCCTAAAGATTTTGAAGATGAAAAATAATAATCACCTTTAAATTTTATTTTTTTAAATAAAGTTTTCCACTCTTTTTTTAATAAAATACTTGTCCCAATAAGCGTCCATTTATAAAACTTATTTCTCTCTTCATCATTTTCTCCTGAGGCTAAAACAATATAGCTTTGCTTTGAAACACGCTCTATCTCTTTTAACGATTTTATAACATCACCAAGATTTTGCATATAGAGTGAATTAAAAGCTATCACAAAATCAAAATATTTATTTTTAAATGGTATTTTATAATAGTCTGATTTAATTAGTTTACTTTTGCATTTAACAGATTTGTTAAGCGCGTAAGAATGATTTTCTATACCATAAGATTTTATACCTGGAATTAATATGTTTAAATCTTTTAGTAAAAAGCCTTTTTTACAACCCAAATCTAAAACTTTAGATTTTTTTGTTAATTTATATCTTTTAATAATTTGAGGAAGTAGCTTTTGCCATCTACCATCATACTTAAATCCTCCGTATCCGTTTACCCTTTTTCCATCATAATATTCCTTGCCTAATTCCCATGCATGCATCTTATTAATAACAGTTCTTGCTTTTGCTACTTTAGCGCGTACTTTAACTGGTTTTTTAAAATATCCTATATCAAATAATCTTCCCATTGTTTTTATCTCTCTTTACTAATTTTTAAAATAATACGTCCTGCTTTACCACTTCGAAACAATTCAATTGCTTTATTTATGTCTGACAAATTAAATTCATGTGTGATTAATTTATCTAAACTTATTTTTTTATTTTTAATAAGTTTAATGTATCTAGGAATATCTTTGTCAGGAATTGAATTGCCTCCATGTGACGCTGCTAGTATCTTATTAAAAGCTAGTGGTAAAGAATTTATTGAAATTTTACCGTTAGGCACACCAACAAATATCGTTTTTCCATCGTTAGGGGTAAGTTCATATGCTTTCTCCATAACTTTAGCGTTACCGGTTGTTTCAAAAGTTATTTCAGGTCCATTTTTACCAGTTATGTTGTAAATTTGATCTTTAAGATCGTTTGAACTCGCAACTATACCATGTGTTAGTCCAAATTTCTTACCTAGCTCAATTTTATCCTCATGAAGATCAATACCTATAATAGGATATGCCGAAACCAATGATGATGCGTAAGCGATGTTTAAACCCATTCCACCAACCCCAAAAATTAAAACTGATTGTCCAATTTTAACTTGTGCATCATTATTAACTGCACCAAAACCAGATATTACAGCACAACCAAATAAGGCTGCTATACGTAAATCAAAATCTTTTGGAATTACCGTTAATCTATTTTCTGAAACAATAGTTTTTTCATTAAATGTTGTGACCCAGCCGCCATTGACTTGTTTTCCCGCCCAAGAATATTTTGGTGTATCACTTTGTATTCCAGAACTTTTTCGCCAATGAAGAACCACGTGGTCCCCAGCATTGACCGTCTTAACACCGTCACCAACTTTTTCCACAACCCCAGAACCTTCATGACCCAGAAGGTGAGGTAAAAATTTATCTGGTCCTTTAATTGCTTCGATCTCATTTATTTGAGCTCCGCACAAACCACTATAAAATACTTTAACTAATACTTGGCCAAATGCTAATTTTTCTGGCAGATCTATATCTGCAACTATTAATGGTTTATTATTTTCTACTAGTATTGCTGACTTCATTATATTTTATTAAATTTAGCTCTTAAAAAAATTGCTAATCCAGTTAACTATTCATCTTTTATATTAAAAGTAATTTATAATAATAATTTAAAAAGAACAATTGTTTGTTTGACAATATATACGTCATTTAATATTAATGTCGATTATATGCAAGTGATATTGAATTATTTAGCTTTTTTTTTAATATTTTTTCTTCTACAAATTTTTTTATTTAGATTTTTAAGAATTAACATAAATAAACCTTCCATAATTTTACTTTTTGTTATTATTTCTTTGATTGTAGGATTTTATTCATTTTCAATAGAATTATTGTTAAATTTAATAATTATTAATTTAACAATAATATGTTTTTATACTCTGGTTCCAGGAATAATAAATTACGGACCAGGCTTAGAAATAATTGATTTAATCGTAAATAAAAAAATTAATAAAAAAGATACTTTAAAAAAAAAATTTTTAAAGGGTAAACTAAGTAAATCAGTTGAAAAAAGATTAGAAATTAATATTTCTTCAAATTTAATTAAATTAGATAAAGGAAAATTTTCAATCAAAAGAAATACTAGGAATATGCTTATTATTTTTAATATAATGAAAAAAATTTATAGGATAAAATCAGATGCTTACTAAATTTAATTTATTAATTGTTTTTTTACCTTTTGTATCTGTTTTTATTTCAAGTATTTTATTTTTAATTTTTCAAACATTTTCT
>Ga0114997_10001595_pt1 | contig 18624 bp, 10 predicted proteins | sample ArcticOcean_MG_C_2_FD_87045 | JGI IMG/M metagenome (GOLD analysis project Ga0114997, IMG submission 87045) | Marine microbial communities from western Arctic Ocean - ArcticOcean_MG_CB4_136 | ecosystem: Environmental > Aquatic > Marine > Oceanic | place: Arctic Ocean: Canada Basin | collected...
CCTAAACCCTAAACCCTAAACCCTAAACCCTAAACCCTAAACCCTAAACCCTAAACCCTAAACCCTAAACCCTAAACCCTAAACCCTAAACCCTAAACCCGATTAGAGGATTGCACATTGGGTTGTATTTAAGAAAGATATCAAATGAACTTTAGGGATTGCAAAAGTTAAAACGAACTTAGATCTCTTCCTTTGTTTTACAACACTACGCTTAAAATCATGCGCACGACCTCTCCTCGCTATCTCCCGCACCCCTACTTGCTCGGTCATCGTACCTCGCGCTTTGGTTAAAAAAGGAGGGACCTAATTTTAGTACTTGAATGCAGCCGGCAATTTTTCTACCTTTTTATCTTTGCTATTATCCCTTGAGCGATTGCTTCGCCTTCGCTTCTGAGCAACACGCCACCGAGCGTTTTACTTAACGCGTATGCCTCTACACACACACTTTGTTGAAACGACAGAACAATTTTCCCATACTTGCCTTTCGGGAGAAAGAGAGGTTTTCTCTTCACCTCTTCGCCGGTTGTTTCATCTAAAATACTTAAAAGTTCTATTACCGTCGCTTCGGTCTCCGCCGAATGCGCGTGTACGACGACTTTCGCACCGGGAAGTATGGGTCGTTTCAGCGAGTCACTTATTTTGATATCAACTTCTATCACCTTCGCGGCACGTAACGGATATGAGTGATGGCAAATCACCGATCCGCTTTGCAAACTCGAAGACTCAACTCCAGTCAACCCAACATCTACAACTGCGCCGACGGAGGCGAACTGTACTGGCTGATTCAAACCTTTTTCTATCCTTTTGACCGTCGCCACTACATTCGCCGGCGATATAAACACTTTATCTCTAACGCTGATACTCCCAGATTCTATTTTTCCAGTAAACGCGCAACTTCCTAAAGCGTGCGAGGATGCGTTGCCACTAGCAGTCAAGATTTCTAAAACAGGCATACGCAGAGGTGCAGGTTGTCCTTTTGAAGACGCCTTTGAACTCTTAAGAATATCCAGTAAAGATTCGTTGCCTGCATACCAAGGCGCGCATTCTTGAACAAACTGATCAGACGAGACTATGTTCGAACCTTCTAGCGCAGACACAGGTACGACGGCAACATCTTTCTCGTCGTACCCGATATTTCCGTTCGTTAAGAAATCAAAAACACGACTCTTCACTTCCTCATATCGACTCTCGTCGTACGCGCACGAATCGAGTTTATTTACGACCACTATCATTTTGGAAATTCCTAAAGCTTTCGCCATCATTGCGTGTTCTTTCGTTTGCCCATTCTCGCTAAAGCCTTTCTCGAAGGCGCCGATGGCTCCATCTATTACTAGGAGTGCAACATCCGCACTCGACGCGCCGGCGATCGCAGACGGAACGAAATCGCGATGTCCAGGCGCATCGCTGATTTGAATCCACCTATCTTCGCTTTCATCTAGCCTAACGCGCGTTCGCGCGACGTCTATGGTCACTCCTCTCGCGCGTTCCTCGGGTAGCGAGTCCAACGCCCAAGCGTACGCGAACGAAGCTTTGCCAGCCGCTTTCGATTCCCTCGCGTTCTTATGATGCGTGCGTGCGTCTAGCGAGTGCAAAGCTTCTAATAATCGACCACATAAAGTGCTTTTCCCAGCGTCTACGTGTCCTAAAATAACCACAGACAAATCAAGTTTGCTCGTATTCTCGTATGCTTCTCTTTCCTCGAGAGTTGGAATGTATGATTTGAGAGAAATTTCAACTCCATCTTTAATATCTGGTGTAAGCGCGAGAGTTGAGGCTACTAATTTCTCCAGCGAGGATGCCGATACGTTCTTTTCTGCATGCTGATGATGCTTCGGTGCTTTCGATTTCAAAACAGTTACCCGTTCTTGCTCCTTTTCACTTTGATGCTTCGATACAGTTACTCGTTCTTGCTCCTTCTCACTTTTACCAACTTTGCCTCCTTTCTCGTAATATTCATCATCGTCGTAGTACGCATCATCGTCGTAATCTTCATCGTAATCGTCGTAATAATCATTCTCGTCCACCCATCCACTCAGCTTTCGACTCATGTCTTTTAGAAAGTCCGTTAAAACAACCAATACTCGTAAAGTGACAAAAAATTCGTCATTTCGACCGCCCTAATTGCGCGGGAAAATCTACACTTGCAGTCTTTCTTTTTTAGAAAGAAGAAGAAGAAGAAGGAAGAAGATACTGCCAATACCATAATAGCAATGCCGTCCGTCTCATCCAAATCTCCGTTTCCGCCTCCGCCAGAATTTTATAAACTCTACCGGCAATCGGGAGGAAAGAAAGACGAGACGGAAACAAAGACTCCTCCGTTACCTCCATTACTTCCAGAGCGAGGCGAAGCGTACGAAACGTTCGGCGCGACGCACGCGGATCCATCCAAGTTGCTCGCGCCTGAACTTTTGATAGACGATCCGGATTTCCCGTTTCAAAAGTTATACGCGATTGTCCCTCAAAACACTGACAACAACAAGACGAAAATCATAAACGCTAAAGGAGAAATACAAAAACTTAATAGGGAGATTCTAGAACGATTTACGGCACTCGCGAACGATTTGCAAAACGCTCCGAGTCGAGCGAACGAGCGCATAGAGGAAATTGCATTGCTGTATAATAACTTGCATCATTTGCTCAACACGATACGGCCGCTGCAAGCGCGGGAAACCATCGCCTTTATACTGAAGCAACAAATCGAAGAGAAAAAACAGGCGTTGAAGGAACTGCAAGAGAGTTTGAAGTAGATGAATAAAACAAGCACATACCCGTTAGCCAAAACACATTCTCTACGTATACTACTAGGTAATTAACATATTGTTACATTGTTTCCGCACTCATTCGCGCAAATTATGTCCACGGATAGAAGTTGCTAAACAAAACCATCCCGACGAGTGCGTACCCGGCGACGAATGAGGCGAGTAAGTATTTGCCTCTCTCGCTCTCTTCGCCGCCAAATCTAGCGATTGCCACGTATGGCGCGGCTAACACACTCATAAACCGCATCGATATTTGTATATGCGTCACGGTTGCACACAATACACTACTAATCAACCACAGAATATCTCCCGCTAGAGCTCCAACAGGCGATACCAATACTCTATCTCTTCGTATAAATGAATACATTTTCAAACAATACATCGAAGCGAGCAATGCTGGAGAAGCAATCAGAATATTTCCCATTTGAGAAACGCGCCAGGATTGGAGGAAACCAACGTCCCAGTACTCCGACTGAATGAACGCGTACACGCTTGGGGGAAATTTTGAGCACCACGGCCGTGATTTCCCTGCTTCAACGGCACTTCCTCCTCCTCCAATCTCGTATCCCGAATCGATCCCGCAAAAGCTCAAGTAGGCGTTATATTGCACCAAAACGGTTGGAAGTGCGATACACAAACCACCGATGACGTGTACAGGCAACGAAACCAGCCTCTTAAACCAATACTTTCTTTCACGTTTAACTGCTAACAACAACGATATAATTTCGCAGGCTGGATAGATACCCAATAAAATACCATTTGAACGAAAACTCGCCGCGAGAGCAAAGAACACATAGCTCGTCACTTTATTCAAAACGAATCGCCAATCAGTCGTCGCACGCGCTCCATCGAATTCATACATCGAACCTCTTGCAAATAAGAGAGCGCCATAAGTTGCGCAAAAAGTAAATATCGCTTCCGTATATCCCGGAGCGAGATGAAATATGTAAGCCGGAGTAAAGCAATACAGTAACGCTGCAGATCTCGAGAAAGACGCACATTTTCCAGCGAAATGAACATCTAGAGTTTTTCCTTTCTGCGGATTCGCCAAGAGGATGAACGCGAGCTTCTCCATGATTAGTACTGTTGCGATAGAAACCATGGCATTCAAAACCAACGCGGTTCGCGCTAAAACGCACGTAGTCATCTCGCTGTCTCGAATAATGAACCGTAGTAGAAACGGCAACGCCGGGTAGAAAGCATGAGAATGTTCGTATTCATAACCACCCACTTCTGCGATTCGCAAAACGTGAACTCCATCCCACACCGCAATGGATTCCATGCGAGAACAAAACCCGTCACGTGTTAGTGTTGAACCACTCTTTTTGCGGGAAGAAGGAGAAGAAGAAGTATCGTAATCGGATACGAACGCGTCGCAGATAAACATCAAAGCTATGAATATAACTCTAGATAAAAATGCAATCAATACAATATTCTCGCTGTTGCGATATCTATTGTACGCGACGAGTGCGTCCATTGCTTCTTCTTCTTCGGCGTTCTTCTCCTTATTCGTGGTATGATTTCGTCGTTTCCGATACATACCTAATGCGTATCAAATCAATATTGATACCATCATTCTAGAAATACGCACACGACTTTGCACCATTGCAAATCACGACACTCGAAAAAAGTGGCGTTTCACAGCTCAAATATCTTTTCACCACAAATAAGACGGCGGCAGCAGATTGGGCCGATTTTCCGTCGTGTTCTTTTCATAAACATGCTTCGAGCCGCGACGCGTCGATCGAGCTCGTACAACAGGTGCAGTAGCAGTAACAGATGCAGCAGCAATACGCACGATACCAATAGTATTACCGAATGGTCTTCTTCCTCTTCTTCTTCTCCTTTGATGTTGAGAGATTTTGTGTTTCGAAGAGCAGCAACAGCAACTACAGGTACTCGTGAGACATTGGTGCAAGAACAAAAGAACAGAACGATGATGACGACGATGATGCACCAAGCCAGAGGAATCTCCGCCAATAATGATAGTGCTAGCAGTAATGATAGGAGAGGAAGAATCAGACGACGTGCATTTTCTACATCATCATTTTCTCAAAGTGAAAAGGAAGAAGAACGAACTCGATTTGACGGCGCTACGAGAGCGGAAACAATCATCGAAGTTGGCGAACAAAACGTGAGCGTCAAAGTAGGATTTGAATCTGGCGCGCTCGCTCGTCTCACAGACGGCGCCGTCGTCGCCGACTTGGGTGATACGGTTGTTCTGTGTACCGCAGTCGCGTCGAGAGAGAAGGGTGACCCGAGTAAAGACTTCGTACCTTTACTCGTAGACTATCGCGAACGTGCGTACGCCAAAGGTTCTATCCCACCGACGTTTACGAGGCGAGAAGGAGCGCCAAAAGACCGGGAGATTCTCGCTATGCGAGTCATCGATCGGACGTTGCGTCCACTCTTCCCGAAAGGCTGGTCGCAAGAAACTATGATACAATCGATTGTTTTAGCGAGTGATTTAGATCAAGATCCCGCGGTTCTATGCGTAAACGCGTGCTCTGCGGCGCTCACGATTTCTTCCATTCCGTGGGATGGACCAATCGGTGCGTGCAGAGTCGCGGTCATGAAAAGCGGGTCAATTTGCGTGAACCCAACGTTTCAGGAGTGCGACGAGGCTTCGCTGGTATTTTTCTACGCAGGAAACTACGACAGAGCTTTGATGATTGAAGCACACGCTAACGATGAATCCGGTGTGAGCGAAAAAGACGTCGCGAGGGCTTTACTCGCTGCGCATGACGCCGCTAGGGCGTTGATTGAACCACAGTTAGAATTGAAAAAGAAATTAGATCTCAAAGCGATTGAAAATAACAAAATGCCGAAAACAAAACAGGAAGTCGCTGAACCTGTGGGAGGAAGATCACCTGAGTTACGAAAAGACGTATTAGCGCGATGCAAGGAAAGGTTGCGAGGATTATACGACGAGAAAATTCAGGACAAACACGAACGTGGGAGAAAAATGGCGGAATTGAAGACTTTGATTTACCACGAGATGCTTACAGAGTACGGAGAGGAGGAAATGAAATGGTCAGAAAGAGATGTCGATGGCGCTTTTTTTTACAACGCTTCCGTCGTTATGAGGGAAATGGTACTCGAAGACGATATACGAGTGGATGGAAGAGGTATGGATGATATTCGCGACTTGCGTGGTGAAGTAGGTGTTTTGCCGTCCGTCGTTCACGGATCATCTGTGTTTGAGAGAGGGTCTACGCAGGCGTTAGCCGCCGTTACGCTCGGTGCAGAAGCAGACTCTCAAAAGTTGGACAGTCTCGTTGGACCATCCAGCAAACGTTTAATGCTGCACTATTCATTTCCTAGCTTTTCTGTAAACGAGTCCGGTCCGCCTCGTGGCGTTTCGAGAAGAGAAGTTGGTCACGGCGCGTTGGCGGAAAAGGCACTGGCGGCCGCTCTCCCGGATCCATCAACTTTCCCGTTCGCCGTTCGAATAAACGCAGAAACACTCGAAAGCAACGGCTCTTCGTCAATGGCGGCCGTTTGTAGCGGAAGTTTGGCGTTGTTTGATGCTGGAGTCCCGTTGAAAGAACACGTTGGTGCGCTTTCTGTGGGACTTGTCATGGATGAACCTCCTTCTCTATCATCATCTAGTACCTCCGATGCTCCATCCGCGAGCGGCGACAAGCTTCCACGATACAAAATTATGACAGATTTGATGGGTTTGGAAGACGTATTAGGTGATATGGATTTTAAAATTGCTGGGACTAGGAGCGGTATAACGGCTATTCAACTCGATTGTAAGCCGAAAGGCATCCCATTGGAAATTTTAATTGAAGCCATGAACAAAGCCAGCGTTGGTCGAGCCAAAGTTATCAGCGTTATGGAGAAGACGATCTCAACGCCGAATACCGAGTCGAAAGTAAATGCGCCTCGATCTACGCGCATGAAAATACATCCTTCTCTCATCGGGAAACTCATCGGACCAGGCGGATCAGTCATCAAGGGATTGGAGAAGGACACTGGTGCGAAAGTTGCGGTATTGAACGACGATGGAGAGGTTGAAATTTTCGCAAAGTCGAAGGAAAGTCACGACAAAGCTTTTGCTTTTGTCGAAAGCATAAGATCTTCCTTCATAGAAATAGGCACGAACGTAGAGGCTGTTGTCGTAGAAGAGAAACCGTTCGGCGTGATACTCGAGTTACCGAACGGTGATCAGGGATTGATGCACGTCTCGAATTTTGCTCACACGCGCACGGAAGTCGCGGAAGGTGTGTTCACTATAGGACAGAAGATTGAAGTGCAAGTTGTTGAAAAGGACATGAAAGGAAACGTGAAATTTTCGAGGAAAGCATTACTTCCGGGGGGAAGGCCGGGACTCAGTTGCGGAAGCTCGGCAAGCGGTAACAGACGAATTGTTCCGAATTCGAGAAGGTAGAAAAATTGCCTGCTGTCATCGCGTATTTCTTATATAGATGTGTTTCTTATTTGCGTGTTGTTAATTAAAAAATAGTTTAATCTCGTGTGTTTATTCTCCAGTATGTCTCTCTTTCTCTCTTTTCCTTCTCTTTTTCTTGCTCGCGCGCGTTGCTTAGATGCTCGCTCGTTATTATTTTTACTCTTTACCACTTTCTCGTAAATAATGCGTATCAAATTATCTTCACAATATATCATACACAGAAGTATTTTATACTTGAGTAGCTTCCCTTGTACGCTCCTCGTAAATTTCGGAGTCTATTGAATCTTTTACAATAAATCTCCAGGTGTTCACCTCGCGCGACTGACCATAACGTCTAATGCGTCCAATCGCTTGCGTCTCACTGGCGACGTATTCGTAATTCGTCGCAGTCAGGAGCGGATGCACAAAGATTGCGTGATTCGCTGTGGTCAAGTTCGCACCCGATGCAGATTCATCGCGTCCCAACAGAAGAAGAACGCGCGCACTTCCTTTCTTCATGTCTTCCTGTTGAAATTCATCGAGCGCGCCAGTTTGTTGGTGCACCGAGCCTTTCAATTTCAGCGTTTTGATTCCAGCCTCATTTAAAACATTCGCGACTTGCGCCATCAAGTCCGTAAATTGGACGAATACCAATATGCGCTCTTCTTTTGGAATGTTGTTGATGTGATTGACAAGATCGATGAGTTTGGAGCCGTGCTTTCCAATCACAGATACGCTGCCGTTCCCTTTCTTTCCTTGCATGGAAAGTTCAGTACCGAGAGAATCTGCCGAAACGACCGATGAATCACGCTGCGCGCAATTGCAACCAGCAACACCGCACGCTTGCTTGGAAGCATTCTCTCTGAGACACACGAGGCATCCGAAGTGACCGCACGTCGATAAGACGCTGGTGTTGGATTTCTTAACTTCCTTCAAGCAGACTTGGCATTTGACGGTGGCTGTTGCAACCTTCGCCTGTAAGTCGCGCACTGATTGAAAGAAGCGCAAAGATCGGACACGACCGACGAGTTCCTTCTGTAAAGCAATCAACTGATGCGTGTGCTCGCGCAGTTCCCAGGCTTTGTCGTTCTTGGATTCTTTCTTGACCTTCTTCGATGTGTTCACTTTCGAAGCGTTGTCGCTCGAGTCAGACTTGGACTTTTCAGGTGCCAACTTGATAACTTTGTAATCAACTCTTTTCAAGTTCTTTTCTGTACTCTGCATCTTACCTGAAGACACGCTCTTATACTCCAGTTTAGCGTTTTGTCTGTGCTGACCCTGGTATGCCAAAATCGTTGCAGTAGTGAGCTTGCCTTCGATGACGAGTTCAATCTTACTGTACTGCGGAGGGTTCGTCTTCGTCTCCACTTTTTTCGCCGCCTTGAGATCGTTATCTCTCAACACCTTCGACAAGATGTTGTGCGCCTCGGGATCACCAACGTAATCTACTCCACCAGTCTTATCAAAGACGTTTTGCTCCCACGCGTGGAACTCGTCTTCACCTTCTTCGTAAGCCTGCTCCATCTTCTTACTCAAACTTTTACACTCGTCTTGTAGAATACGCCCGGTGCAAATCTCTTTGCCAATCTCCTCCAAACACGCATCTCGCTGTTTTATGCGCAAGTTCACAATATCTTGGCATGTTCGAACGGCAGTTCCATCCGCTTCATCGAGTTCGTAATACGCGACGCGCTTTAATAAGGCTTCTTCGGCCGTCGCGGAGGAGCCTAGCACAGTAGCCAGTCGCGAGTCGCGATCAGCTCCAGCGCCTCGCTTTTTCTTCTTTGCTTTCATATCCATGGACTGTAAATAGTGATCGAGCTCGAGCGCAATCGCCCGTTCCGCTGGGCGTAACTGTACGTCGAGTCTCGTATCTTTGTACTTGATCTCGTCAATCTCTGCGATATTTTGACGCATGAAACGATCCATGAAGGTTTGAGCCACCGACCAGCGTCTGCGATGCCATTGCTGCGAAGGCTTTTCCTTGAAGAACTGAAATGATTCCGCTTTGGTAATTTCGGACTTTGTGTACCTTGGTACTTCATCGCTTCCGAGATTAACGCCAAGTAAAGCAGCCGTACTTTTCACGTCTGCGAAATCGCCAACCGGAGGAGTACCAGACAAACACCAGCGCGACTGCGTCTTGAGACCAAGTACGACTGCTCTGTCCGAATTCTTCAAGTATGTGAACTCATCGATGATTGCCCGTCTCCAGTGAAACATTTCAAACGGGACAGATGTCATTCGACGCCAATTTTCTTGAACAGCTTCGGTTTCGAGTCCCCAGTGATCCTTTTCTTCCCCGGGAGCCAGTTTACGCTTCGCCGCACCACTCTTTTTCTTCTTCTTAGGCTTCGGTCTCTCGTCATCGAAGTCGTCATCGTCGTCGTCAACGTCAAAGGCATCCTCATCTTCGTCGTCACTGATGTCCTCGGACGCAAAATCGTCGTCAGAATCACGCAACATGTCTTCTGATAAATCGTCCTCTTCGTAATAATTTTTGCGAGGCGTGTTGCGCGCAGAAGTTCGTTTCGAAGGAGTAGCAGCCACCACTTTACGTGGAGTTCCAGCTCGAGAACTCGGCAACGATCGAATCGCACTCGAGGCTTTCTTCGGAGTTGTTTGCTTTTTCAAGGGCGTGGATCTCGCGGAAACGGCACTTTTCTTGGACGGCGTAGCAACTTTGCTCTTCTTGATCGGCGTCTTCCTCGAAGGACTCATCGGCTTCTTCACCACAGGCTTCTGCACCGGATTTGAAGATACGTTTTCTTTTGCGGCAAACATCTCCTCGATGTGCGTGAACCCCTCGCCACCGGCAGCTACCGTGGCAGCAACCAACTTGGCGCCTTTCAAGCGCTTTGGTTGCAAAGTGAGTTCACCGAGAACGTTCACATTCTTCTTCGTGTGCTCGGCAACGTACTTCGCACCGCGCTTTGGATCAGTAAGTGCCTCGACTTGATCGCCCAAACCTTTCAAAGCAAGGTTATAGTCAGAAGTGAAGTGACGACCTTGAGCGCCGCTCTTCGGATCCGGCATCGTCATAGTCCCCGCAAGTTTTGCGAGACGATCAAAGTAAAGCTTCGATCGGAACACAGAGGTGGCTACGATAACCACGTCCGCGTTCATGACGCATTTCGCCGTCAACGCAGTCATATCCGCAACAGTTTTTACGACGACAGTCTTCAATGCACCCTTTTCCGAAAATTTTTCAACTTCTCGCGGCCACTGCCGCATGAGCTGTGAGGGCACAACAACGAGCGTTGCACGAGTTGGAATCGCTCGCACGGGTTTCAAAACTGCGCTTTCCTTCTCGGAGGGAAACGGTATTTGATTTGCGAGTATAGCACCGATGGAAATCGCGGTTTTCCCGTAACCGACTTGATCGGCGACGATACCGCCTCGAACTGTTTTCTTGACCTCAACCTTACCGTCCATGCGCAACCCAAGTCTTGGAATCAAGCTCTCGGCGACTTCAGATTCAATGAATGGTTCCTTTGTGGTCTCTTGGTCAATCATCCAGCCGAGAGAGCGCAGTTGCTCGGGACGGAGCGGATATTTTTTACTCCACTTCGGAGGTTGCGACGCGGGAGCGTTGAATCTGTTCGATTTTAATTCAAAAGACTTTGGCAACTGCTCGACAGATTTTTCGTCGTGAGAAACAATCTTCCACGACGTATTAAGCAGCTCGCCGGTCGCACCTGCGGTGTGCATTGTTGGCGACAAGTGAGCCAAAGCACGATGCACTAACGTGGACGGATTGATCGCAATGAGAAACTTACCCATATTGGCTTCGCGTTTCCAACGTACAATAAACGGCGCCGGTCGACACTTGAGCGCTTGCTCGTACTCCGCCGCTTGTTGCGGATCCTCTCGAGCTTCAATTTTGTTCGAACCATAAAATCTACTCCATCGTAAAGTTGGCGGAACGGGAGCGCACCTCGAACAAATGTACTCATCGCATCTGTCTGACGAGTGCTTGTTTGGTACTTTCAAGTCCAAACCGTTCCATCTCTGCAGCGACTTTGGTATTTCGAGTCGCGACGTAAACCAATGCAATCTCTTGAACGTCTCGGCACTTTTATCTAAGCGGATAGTCTCAAACTCTCCCGTAGGCCAAGCGTGCTTGTCCACTTGAGCGAGCGGCACCGAGCATTTGACGACAGCCAACGCGGCGTTGCACGATTCGTTGCCCTGAGACAACGAAGTCTTCGGCGAAGGAACGCTCAGGCACGATTTCGAAGTATCAATTGCAACCATTTTCACAGATTTGTCCAGAGATTCCCATTTCCCACGGATTTTGATGACAATAGTGCCCACTTTTTCTTCGCTCGGACGCCACCCCTTGGCCAAGCCATCCTGGGTGTCAATGTGGCATGTCTCTACGCGGAACTCATCGAACATTAAACGACGATGGTTATCTGCGAAGACAAACGTATCGTGAGCCGCACCTTTATTACGAGTTTGATCGAGAAAGAAATACAGAGAGCGCTTTCCTTTTTCCTCTCCGTTTACCTTTCGATGTAACGAAGCTTGCGCTGCGTCGCAAGTATCGTACAAGGCGTAATCGCCACTGATGTCCCGGTCGAGCTGTTTCTTGTCCTCATCCTTGACGATAACCTGGTACCTGCTGAATCGCTTGAGCGGCCAATCGTTTTCGGTGTTGAGAACTGTTTTTCCGTGCTCCATTCCGAGCGTAACTTGCCAGGAATCGACCAAAGCGCCTTTTCCGATAATCTGGGCTGTAAACGCGTCCGGCGCTGGAGTGAATAACTCCCAATTCCCGTCCAAAAGATTCTTCGCTTTTTCTTTGCTCAAAATCATTCTCGCGAGCGGTCGAGAAAATATCTCATCCGGCTTTTGCTCGGACTTTGGCGACGGTTCAAAAATGATGAACCATTCGCACATCTTCCCGTCGATTCGACCTTCGAGTTTAATCAAATCCTCCCCCGGACAAGCGTAATGGATTCGCCACACGTTTCCGCGCTGCAAACCGCGGAAAAGAAACTCGGCATTCTCAACCGCTTTCAAAGCATCCATCCAAACCTTCCATTTAGGAGCAGATGGGGAAGTGAGGGAAAGATTCGACTTGTACCTATCGAGATTGAATTTTTGTGAAAACTTCACCGTCATCGGCAACGCCTGCTTCAACTCTGCACTAAACACATCCGGTGCGACGCGCGTCGGCTTGTACGCTCCGTACGTGTGCGTGGGTCGTCCCTTACACTTTACGCAGCACGTGTGATCACAGTTTGCGCATCGTTCGATTTCACTCGCCAGTCCGCTTTGCGCTTCGCACACGCACAATCGAGAAGATCGATGCGCTGACTCCATCAACGCCAACACACTCTTTTCAGATTTGACATCAAGGTTCAACAGTTCCTCTTTCAACGCATCTTCTCCAATAACTTTGGTGTTTTTGCTGATTTGTTCAGCCTTACTGATGACGTTTGTAATCTTCAACTTTTCTTCCTTTGACGAAGCGGACAATTTCTTCGCAAACTCATTGTTCTCCTTGTGATTGGCGAGCTTATCCACCATGAGCGTGAGTGCGGAAAGCATGCAAACGCCAACGACAGTAGTTGTCATTGCGTTCCCAGCCAAATCCGACATTTGGTTTTCATTTTCGCGCGTTAACAACAAGTCATCTACGGGAATACCTTGTAACGACAACGCCTCGATACCGACCAGAGGCCCACCCCTGTTCGTAACAAAAGGCACCATGGACGGCGTCAAACACGGACAAATACCCGGTGCGACAGAACCAGTCGTTCGATCTACGTTCTGACTCAAGTTCCACACCAGAGTTTTGTGCATGGCGTCAACGCCGTCTCTCGCGAGACGGAGGTAATCGATATCCATCAAATCCAAGACTCGATCCGTTTGCGCCTTACCCCAATCGTTCCACGCATAATCTGGCAGCTGACAACCACCGTCCCAATGAGTAAATGGACGTTGCTGACCAAGTTTTTCTTCCACTCGGGCGCGAATGTGTCGACTTTGGCATCGACCCCAATCAGTCTCGGCGCGCGTGTTCTTTTCACCCGGGAGCGCCAAGTCTTGTCGACCTTTATTCACCCTGGGATCGTCCGTATCAAAGAGGAACGCTTCCAAAGTTGAGCTCGATGGTCGTTCAAGTTGTTTGACGACTTCTTTCCACTGAGCGAGCACGCCTTCATCGTCGTCACCAAGAACAGCGAGCAGATAAACGCGCGTGCGCGTGTGCGGGATGTAATATCGCTTCGTATCGAGGCGAAGGAAATCAGCCGTATAGCCGAACGATGCAAAATCGTCCACGATTTGTTGCCACGGCGCTCCACACACGTTCTCGAGAATCACCACAGGTGGCTTACAACGCATGATCCACGCTTTCATTCCACGAAAAGTCTGACCGGATTCACCTTGTTCGTTCAACCCCTTTTGCTCGTTGTTCAAATTCGAGTAATCGACGCATGACGTACCGGCGACAAGAATGTCGACATTGCCAGGAACGTCAACCAAGGCTCCGTAAGCAGTGTACGCTTGCTTCTCTTTCAATTCTCGAATATCTCTGAACAGAATCGGTGGCGAAAAATTCCTTTCGATGTATGCCTGCTTGAACGGCTCAATTTCGCACGAGAACACGTGCTCAACGTTCAATCTCGATCCAAAGAGCTTTTCCGTAGCGTCTGCGATTTTATCGAGCGCAAGCAGCGGTGATTCAGTACCTGAACACATTGTCGCGACACGCAACGGTCGATGACTCATCTTCTTTAAAAAAAATTCCAACTTTGGAACTTTGGACGCCAAATCGTGAAACATCGCCGCCGGCTCGGAAATCACCGGTAACTCTTCGCCAGCCGCTACGAGACGTTCCGACGCGCTCATCCCCGAGGATCCTCCCGATTTGGATGGCGAATGGAGAGACCTGTTTATCACGTGATAAGAAAACACACATTTTAAATGCGGTGAGAATCAAGTAACACACCCCGAGAATAAAAGTGAGTAAAATAAATGCGTTGCGAAGAAAAAACAGACAATCCAAAATGTGCGCGCGAAAAAGGCGCAAAAATCTAATCGTACCTGGACTGCGGCGTCGGCGGATCTGACTTCCCTGGGCGCCGTCTCTTCGTTGGCGTAAGATTCTTACTCGGACTCTTCTTCTTCGTGAACAACTCGTCTTCGAAATCTTCCTCGTCGAAGTCATCGTCGGACGAGTCATCGTTCTTCTTTTTCTTCTTCTTCTTCGTCGGCGTCTGCTTTTTGCCCATCTTCTTGCCACGAGAGATTTTTGTCGAACCGTCGTCCTCATCATCAACATCATCATCTCCAAGAACGACATCGTCGTCGCTTTCGAACCCGCCGTTTCGCTGCTGCTGCTCAAACTTCTTACTCGCATCTGTCGCGGCAGCGCGTTTAGGCGTCGTTCGCGTGCTCCCAGCCTTCTCCACGGGTGGACTCGCCGGCGGGACAATCATTTTCTTCTTTTGCGTTTTTTTTTCTTTTTCCCCTTTCAGCATCGCGACGCCTTCTTCGACGTCGGAAAGTTTGAGATTTCTCCGCGCTTTAGGAGAGGTTTTCACGGGCGTCGACGTCGTAGAAACAGAGACCGACTTAGTCTCCTTTATCGGTGTCTTTCTCTTCTTCGTCGGCGTGCGCATCTCTCCTTCTCTGCGATTGATTTTGTAAAGAAAATATTTGATTATTAGAACGAAAATAAAACTTTCTCTTCTGTGTCGTCGTCGTCGTGGCGTCGCGAATTTGCGAATTTGGGCGATCGATTTTTTTTGCGTTCGTTCTCCCATATAAAGTATGAAAGAGAAGAGAAAGAAGAAGAAGTCAAGAAGAAGAAGAGATGCTCTGTATTACCTGTATTATTAATCTCCGCGGTCGTCGTCCGTCTTCTTAAATAGTATCAAGGAGGGATAATAGATATACACAGGTGCGCCGCGCGCACAATAATTTATGATTCAAAAGACGTTTTAATTTTTCAGGAAAACTTCTAACTTCTTCTCTTTGCGGGGACGAAAACAAATCACAAGAGGAAAGATCTCGGGGGCTACCCTGCCCCTTGTTTGCTCTTTTAAAAAAAAAATAGGGGAATTCCAGCCCCCTCTTCTTCTTCCTCATTTACGCACAACTCACAAAGGAACCAAATAGAGTAGTTCGTCGAGAGGAGCACTTGAAACAAACACGCATCGATCGCGTCGCACCAAAAGATACGCATAAATAAACGTAATAATGGCCGGTATTCGAGCTTCGATCGCGAAAGTTGTAAACTACGTCTCCACCAACTCCGAAGTCGTTCACTACGCCCTCATTCCTCTCATCATCATCGTCGGCATGCGCACGACTCCGAGACCGGACTTGATCTCTCTCTTGACACCCGTTTAGAAGTGAAAGAATAGAACGCGTTAGTAGATCAACATCACGATGATTATATTTGTTATTTATGTTGGAAGTAGCTTTAAAATATAAACTCCTGCACCACCTAATTGCCCACCATATAAACAAACAAAAAGCAAAGAAGAAGACGAACGAGCGCGGGGTTATTTACCATATTTTTTTACTGCGTTTTTCCCTTCACTTCAATTAAAAATACAACCTTTAGATCAATCTACTACTTCTCCTTGTTTAAGCGACGATCGAAATCTTCCAACTCGAATGTCGAGCCGTCTTTTTGGCCTTTCCCCGACGATGAGAATATGGAATCCTTCGCCGACACGAATTTTCTGCCCGCCTTTGATTTCGCTTCCATCAGTTTCCTGCGCAACTTTTCGTCCGGGCGCTCCAGGCGCAACAGGGATTGCAAACGTAAGGTATTTCGTCGATCTATCTGCTTATTCTTCATTCCGATTCTAAAGTTTCGCAAAAATGGAATGGCGAAGAACAGCGCCGCGTACACTTGCAACGCCGGCAGAAAACCACCAACTGATTGGACCAACTCAGCGTTGCGATAGAGGACTTGGGGATCCGTCATCAAACTACTCAACCAGATCACGCCGACGAAGTTAGCGACGCCGAGTGCTGCAGACATGAATTTTTGGCTCGGATCAGCGAGAGAAAACGACCAACGCTCCTCTTTCGCCAATCCATTTGTACTACTACCGCTATCACGTTTTAATCGATTTTGTTGTTTCTTTTCCAAAGCAGTGACTTGCGCAGCTGGAAATCTGTAGAAAATATTCCCAGAATCGTCCATTTCCGGTGAACCTTCGAAACGAGTTAACACTGGTAATACGAACGATTCATCCGAGAGTTCTGCGGAACCTTCGCGGTCTAAAAACGGTGCCAACTGTTCCCCCGTGACAACCCCTTCATTTTTCGCGATGGTTTGTCCTATGAGCGCCCAGCGTTCGCGTTCAAAGTCGTTGTTCGGGTCACCGTCCCCGAAGACAAAAGAAAACACCGCCTCGAAAAAGTTCATCTCATCTTTCGCGCGTAACCGGTACGGTCGACGGTAATAGTACGGATCGAGGTACCAGAAAATATCCCCCGGGTAAAACCGAGGACCAAAAAACATCATGCCACCACCTCTGCTCGATCTTCGATCATTTCGGTCGTCTCTTTGCGAGGACAACAGCGCGAATATGGTCGTGTACACAATAACAACAGATGCCACGAGCGTTGTTCCGAACGACACGCGCACGAGATAAGAAAGAAATTCTTTCACCTTATCCACCGTCGGTTCCGTTTTCAACTTGAACGACTTCGCTTGCAACAGTTGTTTATATCCGCTCGGAAAAGCGTACACTAAGTCGCCATCGTTTGTAACCTCTAAAGATGCGTTTGTATCTGCAGCTAAAGCAGTTAACGCTTGCGTGGCATCGAAGAGTTGAATGCCTGAGGAAGACGCGACGTCTCCGGCCGTAACTCTCCGGTTTTGACTTTGGTCTATGGCTTTAATCACGGAATCTCTGACGTTTCTTTGGATGGCATCTGACTCGATACGGCCTCCTGGTCCAGGCACTGGTTCATCAAAATCGTCATCTTCTTCTCCGTAGTTATTGAAATCGCTACTCTTCTTCTTGTTGTTATTATTATTATTATTATACGCGGCACAGATTGAAAATCTCCGCCTCGCGGTGTGGATATTTGATGACGACGACGACGATGATGATGAGGTCCAAGGCTTAAGTAAGTGCCGACGCGAAGAAGAAGAAAGAGAGAACTTCGTCGTCGGTCTTCTCAGTCGTTTCCCCGTGGAAGGTTGAGAAGAAGAAGAGGAGAAAGCGCCCGTGGCTGAGCGCGAGGATGTTAAGTTTGGGCGTATCGATAACTTCATCTTTCTCAGAGTGGAAATGTAGTGAGGTGTCGCGAAACTCGAGAAAAGAAGACACTGTTTCACTGAAATCACTCCTATCACAGCTTTCATAAGTTTGTCAGGACCCTGATGAGAAGATGAAAGAGGAGAGATGAACGCGATTATGTTACTCTTAAAATCTCAAAATTGTATTCATACACAAACCACTACATAACCCATACGTACCTGGGCACATATCCATATACTTCTGCTACAGTTCTTCCGAAGTTTCGTACGCTTTGAGCACGAGGGGGTCGTACACGGCGCTTTTGTGTATGACGAAAGATGTCTGGGCGAGCGCGTGGATGCGAACAGCCCAAGCGTCGAATTCTTCCGCGACGATCCCCGATCGACAGTTGTTCAAACGAGAAATCATAGGTTCACGTGCATTCTTACCGCCGAGAACTCTCGCAACGAGCGCTTCCCGCACGTTTTTTAGCAAAGCCTTCGAAATATCATCAGATGATTTTACCGGGGCGTTCTTTTCTTCCCGGGTGCCTTCGCCAATCAGTTTCAGCAGCATACGCTCGACGAGTGATATTGTGGATGTACTTTGCGAAGAACCAACTGTTCGAGCAACTTCTGTGGCGACGTCCTTGAGTTTGCTCGCGTCATCGCGCAGAATTGCGGAGACGCGTTTGTTTGAATCACGCTTCATCTCTGGCGTGACAGAGACGCCCGCCGGGAGCACCTGTTCGACCAAAGCGAGGCAAGCGCACGACAACAGGAGGCGCTGGAATGAATCCTGCGCTCGACGGATTCGCGCCGCATCAAAACGCAACGTTTCTGGTAACTCAGAGTGTTCATCTCGGTGACAAATGAGATCGACAAACATCAATCGAACCACACCTTCGCACGAACTGGCTCGAACGCCAGTCCAGTTTACGGGAACGCTTTCATCCTCTCCAGGGCGACTTCCTCTCGGGTCCTTCTTGGAATAGACGGATGTGTCTTTCAATCCCGCGCAAATCCTCTCTGGAATGTTATGAGTGTTCTTTGCGCTCGGCGCGGACGGTTGATTCTTCAAAGCTTCTCGACCAAGACCGCTGGATTCGACCAACGGCGCCAGTTCGCAAGCACTTTTGAAAAGCCACTTCCTGGTATTAAGTAAGGCTTCATCACACGGAGTCGCGTCGAGGTTGTATAGTTGACTAAACGTATCTTGAATCCAAGATATAGCATCATCGCTA
>Ga0114997_10001598_pt1 | contig 18612 bp, 17 predicted proteins | sample ArcticOcean_MG_C_2_FD_87045 | JGI IMG/M metagenome (GOLD analysis project Ga0114997, IMG submission 87045) | Marine microbial communities from western Arctic Ocean - ArcticOcean_MG_CB4_136 | ecosystem: Environmental > Aquatic > Marine > Oceanic | place: Arctic Ocean: Canada Basin | collected...
AAGTTAAAAACTTTCGTTCGACTTGCATGTGTTAAGCATACCGCCAGCGTTCATCCTGAGCCAGGATCAAACTCTCCATGGTATTCGTGTTTTTCTTGAATTGATAATTAAACTTTTAATCTAATACAGATAATAGCAAATGGAGTCCTATTGTGTCAAGCTTTCTATTCAAAAATTCTTTTATTTAATAATTAATAATTATGAGATATAATATTATTTAAATTCACAAACAAGTATTAATCTAGTACTGTTTGTATCTTATTAACTAGTTAGTAACTATTAACAATGTTCACATTAAAGATTTTAGTTTACACGGTTGTAATTTTCTTTATTTCGTTATTTACATTTGGTTTCCTTTCTAATGACCCATCAAGAAACCCAAACAGAAAAGATCTAGAGTAAGTGGTAAGTCCCCGATTCAAATCGGGGATGTACCTACTACTCTAGATCTTTTCTTTTTCAAACTTTTAATTGTCTTTTAACTTTAATCGTCTAAATAACCTCGTTGAACTTGAAGTCTAGCTCCTTCTGATACAACAGGAAGTCTAGGATATTTACCATAAGCTATATGTATAATACAATAACCCATAGTTAAAGCCACAGATACATAGATGGAATTCGCGAGTATTAAACCAATATTTGTTTCTCTCATGAAAAGAGGAAGATATGTGTATACTTGACCTGCGCAAGCAGTTAAAATGTTCAACAGTATTGCTTGGATCACATTAAACCGTACATATTTTGTTAATGGGATTGTACCTCTAGAACACGTTATAAATACAGCAACCATCACAATGAAAACTAAGTAAACGTTCTTCTCATAGAACATAGCAAATTTAGCAATCTTGGATACCCATAAATATTTAATTGGCACACTTTCTGTCCCCATGAATACTTTGGCACCAAAATAATAATTTAGCTCTAAAAAAGGAAAAATAAAAGCAGATATTGACAATGCTCTTTCCACAGCTTGCTGGTAAATTTTTTTGAACTTCATAAGAATATATAGTCAATAAATAAAAAAACAAAGTACGTCTACGGTTAACTGAATTTTCTTTTTAATCTTGCAGACTTACCAGTACGTTCTCGTAAGTAATATAGTTTAGCACGTCTTACTCGGGCTTGATCGAGTACTTCAATGTTTTTAATCCAAGGAGAATTTGGAACAAAAACTTTTTCTGTTCCACCACCTTGAAACATTTTACGCACAGTTATTGTGGAATCGATTTTTGTTTGTTGTAAATGTTTTGAAATCACGATACCTTCGAATACTTGTATTCTTTCTTTTTCTTTTTTATCACCTTCACTTGTTGCGTTCGGTAATTCTAAGAAAATTGTTACTTTTAATTTGTCACCTACCGAAATGGGTGGTAAATCTTTTTTCTTATAGAAGACACTTAGATCTAAATCAACATTTTGTAATACTGACATTTTCAATTCGTGTTTATTTAGTTTTACCGCACCGCCGTATATTTGAACTTCTTACTCTTTATTTTTAACACGAAAGGTTCAAAAAGTAAATACGGCAACACAAAATAATTTCACCTTCCAACAGCTTTAATTTATTATAGTCATAGAATTTCGTAATAAATTACAGATTAACTATAAATTCGCTGCGCAGATAATATCTCCCGTTAATTAACGGTACTTTGACGCACTCGTTACGTTACCGCCTTCAGACCATTCTTTTAACGCATTTAATTCTTTACTTTTTGTGCGAGCAAGTGGTACTAAATTTTGTATCGAATTTACTAAATCTTCATTTGTAAATTCTCTACTTTCACTAAATCCAAATCGCATTGCTTCAATAACTACTTGTTCGATCTCCGCACCTGAAAAATCTTTACTCAAATCTCCTAACAGCTTGAGTGGATACTGGTCTGCGATTTCAGGTCGGCAACGTTTTAAATGAACCTCAAATATAGCTTCCCGTTCTTCCCGTGTGGGTAAATTTAAGAAAAACATTTCGTCAAAACGTCCTTTACGAAGAATCTCAGCGGGTATGCAATCAACATTGTTTGCCGTAGCAACGACAAAAACCGGTGTTGTTTTTTCCGCTAACCAAGTAATAAAAGTTGCGAGAACTCGACTTGTTGTACCGCTGTCCCCGTTTCCTTGTGCGCCCGCGAAGGCTTTGTCGATCTCGTCTACCCACAATACACATGGCGACATTGCCTCTGCGATTTCGATCATTTTACGAACACGAGATTCTGATTGTCCCACGAGTGAGGCAAATAAACGTCCAAAATCTAATCGTAACAATGGAAGTTGCCATTCCGCGGCTATTGTTTTTGCAGCAAGAGATTTTCCTGTACCTTGAACACCAACTAGCAGTAGTCCTTTGGGGTAAGGTAAACCATAATCTAGAGCTGCGGGGGAGAACGCATTTTGTCGTAAACGTAACCAATCTTTAAAATTATCGAGCCCACCTAAATCACTAACGCTCTTATCAGCTAAACAAAATTCCAATAATTGAGTTTGTTGAATAATTTGTTGTTTTTCTTGCAAAATCAGTAAGGGGCTCAAGTCATTAATTTCTCCGTATTTAGCAATTACTTTTGATAATACACGGCGGGTCCGCTCCAATGATAAACCTTGACAAGCGGTTGCTATATTCAAAATAATTTCTTCTGAAATATCTTGCTGTAATGAACTTATTAAGCGATTTAACTCTTCCAAAATTTCATTATAATTCGGTAGGGGAAACTCTATTACAGTGATAAATTCTTTTAACGTATCAGGGATATTTACTTCGGCCGAAATTATAATAATATTTTTAGGTTGTGTTTTTAAATTTTTACTTAAATTTTTTAATTTTCGAATAACCGAAAAATCTTTCAAAAAATTATCATAGTCCTTTAAAATGAATATCGAAGCGGTTTCTGGCGTTAATTTATCAATGAGTTCTAAAGCTTCTAATGGGTTGCGTGCCGCAAACCCATTGTCATTAGGATTACCCCTATAACCATCGACAAAATCCCAAGAATAATACGTCCTGTTAACGTATTTTTTAGCACAGTACCTTATCAGATACTCAATACGCTCCTCTTCATTCGTTGTAATATAAATTATCGGGTAGCGGGCTTTTAATAAAAGCACAAAATCGTTTAAGAAATTCATTTATTCAGATTTTTAAAAACATTACGCGGTTTCTTAAGCTCAACGAATTTAACCGCAGGCGTCTTAAATTGATAGCTTGGTTTTATATAAAGAGAACGTAGGTTAAATCTTTTTTTGTTTCGAAGTATGAATTAGATGGGAAAATCAAATTAAGTTTTTGAAGTTTTAACCAACGGAACCTTCTAACTTTAAACTTAATAAACGGTCAGCTTCCGATGCGAATTCAAATGGTAATTCATTAAACACTTCTTTACAAAATCCATTAACCATTAAGGAAACTGCTTCTTCTGGTTCGATGCCTCGTTGTAGTAAGTAAAATAATTGTTCCTCGGCGATTTTTGATGTTGAAGCTTCGTGTTCAATTTGCGTGTAGCTATTCTGTGCTTCAATATAAGGAAACGTGTTAGCACTACAGGTTTTACCAATAAGTAGAGAATCACATTGCGAATAATTTTGAGTTTTTGATGCTTTTGGACCTACTTTCACCAACCCTCGATAACTATTTTTGGATTTCCCTGCCGAAATCCCTTTTGAAACAATACGGCTTCGAGTATTTGGTGCAAGATGGATCATTTTCGTCCCAGTATCTGCTTGTTGTCTATTACTCGTTAATGCTACTGAAAAGAATTCACCAACGGCAGAATCACCAGCTAATACACAACTAGGGTATTTCCAAGTAATTGCCGAGCCCGTTTCAACTTGCGTCCACGAAATACGTGAATTTTTACCCGCACACAAACCTCGTTTTGTTACAAAATTATATACACCACCGACACCTTTTTCATCTCCTGCGTACCAATTTTGAACCGTCGAATATTTAATTGTAGCGTCATCTAATGCAACGAGCTCAACAACAGCTGCATGAAGTTGATTTGTACTAAATTGTGGGGCTGTGCACCCTTCTAAATAATTTACGGTGCTACGTTCTTCAGCGATAATTAAAGTTCGCTCAAATTGGCCCGATTCTTCATTATTTATACGAAAATACGTAGAAAGCTCCATTGGACACTTTACGTCTTTAGGTATATAACAAAATGAGCCGTCACTAAAAACAGCAGAATTTAGAGCCGAAAAAAAATTATCGCCAATTGGAACGACGCCACCCAAATATTTTTCGACAATATCTGGATAATTTTCAACCGCTTCAGAAATCGAACAAAAAATGACGCCTGATTTGTAGAGTTGTTTTTTAAATGTTGTGCCAATAGAGACACTATCAAAAACCGCGTCTACGGCTACATTAGCAAGCATTTTCTGTTCGTTTAACGAAACACCCAATTTTTCAAAGGTCCTTAATAGTTCTGGATCAGCGTCTTCCAACTTACCTAATTTAGTTTTCGTTTTAGGTACGGAATAATACTGAATACTGTTGTAGTCAATTTCTTTTAATTCTAAATAAGCCCAAGGAGGTGTTTTCATTTTTTGCCAACTTGCGAATGCTTTTTTTCTAAAATTCTTTAAAAATGTAGGCTCGTCCTTTTTTTGGCTTATTTTTTCAACAATTTCAATGTTTAGTCCTTTTTCGAACTCTTCTGTTTCAATGTCTGTTTGAAAACCGTACTTATACGGTGTAGTAACGATGTCGTCTAAGATAGCATCTGATTCAGACGTTGGGTTTTCGTTCATGAGAGTTTAATAACTTATATTTTTTTTGTTTTCTATACTTTTAATTATAAACGTATTTTTTTCGTCAGTTAGCTCAACTTTGTAATGAAGTTAACTTTTGTTATCCTGCGGCACTACCAACACTTTCTAAACTCGAGAAAAAATCAACTAAAAACGTTAATAAAACAAAACCTAATAATGGGGAAAGATCAAAACCAATAAGTGGTGGTATTATACCCCTGAATAATCGTAAATAAGGGTCCGTCATTTTAGCTAAGGAATAAAATGGTTGTACAAAAAAGTTAATATTTGGTAACCAAGTAAGATACACACGCAGTGTTAAACATACAGTAAAGAATTTTAGAAATCCGGCGATACCACCAAATAATATTAAAATTAAGATATCCATTACACATTTTTTTTTAATTTAACCTAATCTATATTTTAGACTCTTTTTACTTGATAATACCACAAAGCTATATTCGATGGAAACTTTATATTAGCTAGTGAAGAGACTTGAACTCATAACCGACTGATTACAAATCAGTTGCTCTACCAATTGAGCTACACCAGCATAAAATAATACATATACCGAATTGTAACATAGTATACGAACTTCGAAAAGGTTTTTTCGTATTGCTTTTTCGCGTTGGTAATTATATAATCGGTGTATAGCAAAAATTAAATCGCAAATTTGAAATGGCTAAGAGTAAAGGGTCTAGAATTCGAATTACTTTAGAACATAGATGTGAGCAGGGTGTTTATCGCTATCACACATCAAAAAATCGTCGAAACACAACGGATCGATTAGAATTAAAAAAATATTCGCCCGTAACAAAGAAGCATGAACTTTTCAAAGAAATTAAATAATTAATTTATTTTAAGCATCGAATAAATATGATTGATGAGGCACTAAAGGAGTCTATTAACTTTGACAAGATTACTTACAAAGATACAAAAATTTTAAGTAACTTTATTAGTGATCAGGGAAAAATTATTCCACGTCGTGTAACGGGATTAAATTCAAAAGAACAAAAAAAGATTACAAAATTAATCAAAACGGCACGTGTGGCTGCTCTATTGCCGTTTGTTATCGGTAAAGGGTAAATATCACGCCCCCCTCGTTAAAACACTGAGCTGGGGTCAATAGCTTCGACGCATATTGTAAATACAAAAACTTAAACGTATTCGTAGAAGCCATTTTGAAAAGATTTTGCTAGGGGTGACGTTTTCTTTATGCTATAATTATTAAGAAATAGTTAAATATAAAAATATTAAACTTATGACACCTTCACTTAGTGCTTTTTTAAGTAGTGTATTCCTAGCTGTGGTAATTGTGGTAATTCCAATTTGTGCAGCTCTAGCATTTGTAAGTACTTCTGATAAGATTGTACGTTCTTAATTTAAACTAAAAAGCACTGAATTTAATTTAATTAAATTCAGTGCTTTTTAGTTTTTTGGCCGTTTTTGTAGTTTCTTAACAATACAAAAATCGAATTATAACCATCAATTTGTCTTAGAAGTTCATCTCGGCTGCTTGTACTTTTTCGAATTGCTTCTTTTTAAGTACTAATAAAATTTGTGCAACTGTAATAGTGAAGAAGAACGCTATTAAACCTTTAACACGGTTCGGGTTTTGTAAGATAATTTCTGTTTCGGTTTGACCAAAACCACCAACGTTTGGGTCTAATGTAAGCGGCTGATCTGCTTTAACTGTATCGTTAACTTTGATTGCTAAATCAAGACCTGCAGGGATTGTTTGATTAACATCTCCATCAGCTCCACTAATAACCACTTTTGTTTGCCCTTTATCCATAGGTTCAATCGCCGTAATTTGTCCTGCTTTTGTAGAAGTATACGTAGTATTATTACTCTTTTCACCACTTGGGTAAACTTGCCCTCTTCCTCGGTTTCCACCTACATAAATAGGGTAGTTTAAGAAATTAGTTTCTTTATTTTGTGCGGGATCCGGAGATAAGATTGGAAAAACAATCTCTTGATTTTTCTTACCGTCAATTGGACCAACAACTAAAATATTAGGCTTTTCTTTACTATAAGGTGAGATAAATACTCCTTTAGTCTTTTTCTTGATATCTGCGGATAGACGATCTTTAGGTGCTAATTTAAAGCCCTCTGGTAATACTAGAACGGAACCTACATTTAAAGGTCCGCGTACTCCAGATGCAGTAACTTGCTTTACTGATAGATCATAAGGGATACTTACTACAGCTTCAAATACCGTGTCAGGTAAAACGGCTTGTGGTACTTCTATTTCAACGGGTTTTTGTGCTAAGTGGCAATTAGCACATACAAGACGTCCTGTAGCTTCGCGTGGGTTTGCGTAAGCTTGCTGTGCGAACACAGGGTAGGCATACGAAACTTTTGGAAATACAAACGCTATCGCAATTCCTAGAATGATAAAGAATGATCGGAATTTTTTAATATTGTTAATCATATTTTAAATATTTTATTGTTTTGGTGTACGAACATTTATTATACACTGTAATGCGCCAATATGCAAAAAATTGCAATGTAAAATTTTTCTTATTTTACATCATGCAACGGCGGTAGAACGAACTCACCCCGTAGGTTTTTGCTTGTTCGGAATCCTTGCGGGTTAACTCGAATTTATTTTTTTAATAATATGACAAATCCCGAACCGCCCAGATAAAGTCCTAATAACGCGGTTGACATTAAGATCTGAGTTACAGGGTCCGTAGACGGTGTTATGATTGCGGAAATAATAGTACAAATAACTACTACGTATTTCCAGGCGGATAACATATTTTCACCAGAGACAATTCCTAAAACCCCTAGTATGACCTGTACTACCGGTACTTGAAAAGCTAAACCGGTTGTAAAAAGTAATACCGCAACAAAATCGAAATATTGGTCGAAGGACCAAAAAGGCTCAATGACATCAGAACCATACGCAATAAAAAATTTTAAAGCAGCAGGTACTAAAAAAAAATATGAAAAACAAAGGCCCACGATAAATAATAATCCTGAGCCTAAAGTTACCGGAAGTAGAATATCTCTTTCATTTTTTGTCATTCCTGGAACTACGTACAAGAATAATTGGTAAAGAATTAACGGGCTACTCGCTAAGACTCCGCAGAAAGCGGCAATTTTAACGGAAGCAAAAAAATATTCGCCGGGTGCGAATTGTAAAAATTTCACGCCCAATGCCGGTGCTTGGAAGATCTTAACAATTTCACGGACGTCAACGAAACAAATTAATGTCGCGATCGTTAATATGATTAAACAAAAGACTAGTCTCTGACTGAACTCTTCTATGTGTTCTGAAAGTGCCATTTCGTCGTCACCAACTGCACATAACGAAGGATTAGGCGTATATCTCTTTTGTGCACTTTGCTTTGTATTGATTAAAAAACGCTCCATTTTTAGATATTTTAATGACTTTTTAGAAGTTAAATTATTAGGCTTTATCAACAATAATACACTCAGTTGTTAAAACCATACTTGCAATGGAAGCCGCATTTTGTAATGTTGATCGCGTTACTTTTGCTGGATCAATAATACCGGCATCGAACATATTAACCATTTCGTTCTTTGCAGCATTGTAGCCAACTTCAAATTCGGAATTTTTTACTCTTTCAAAGATCACTGCCCCATTTTGGCCTGCGTTCGTTGCTATTTTTCTTACTGGAGCACTTAATGCTTTTTCAACAATTAAGGCCCCGACCAACTCATCTTCAAGTAAATTTTCTTTCGCCCACTCTAATAACTCAACTGAAATATGGGCTAAAGTTGTACCACCTCCAGGAACTATGCCTTCTTCCACGGCAGCTTTTGTTGCGTTAACAGCATCTTCCAATCTCAATTTTCGATCTTTCATCTCTGTTTCTGTCGCTGCTCCTACTTTAATGACTGCAACACCACCACTTAATTTGGCTAATCTTTCTTGGATTTTTTCTTTTTCGTAAGTAGAATCACTCGTTTCTAATTGTCGGCGGAGTTGTTCACAACGCGCAAAAACTGCGCTTTTATTTGCGTCTGAAATGATTGTTGTCGAATCTTTCCCTATTATTACACGTCGCGCTTGGCCAAGATTTTCTAATTCGACTCTCTCTAAACTTAAACCAGCGTCGGCACTAATAACTTGGCCACCGGTTAAAACAGCTAAATCTTCGAGCATCGCTTTCCGACGATCACCAAACCCAGGTGCACGAACTGCAGCAACATTCAAAATGCCGCGCATTTTATTAATAATTAAAGTTGCAAGAGCTTCTTTTTCTACGTTTTCACCAATGATTAATATTGGTTGATTAGTTTTCGATACAAGTTCTAGAGTTGGAAGCAAATCTTGTTTTACTAGTGTAATACGTCGGTCGGTTAATAAAACGTAAGCATTATCCATAACAATTTCCATACGTTCTTGGTTTGTTACGAAATACCCGGAAATAAAACCACGGTCGAATCCCATACCTTCCGTAATTTCTAGCTCATTAGTTGTCGATTTTCCTTCTTCCAAGGAAATAAGCCCTTCACGACCAACCTTGTCGATTGCTGATGCAATTAATGAACCAACTTCGGTATCATTACCAGCTGATATTGTTGCAACTTTAGTAATATCGGAAAGATTTTCAATTGGACGTGCGTATTCAATAATTTTACGTACTACAAATTGCGTGGCTTTTTCGATACCTCGCTTTAAAACAATGGGATTTGCCCCTGACGCAACGTTTCGCATTCCTTGCTTAATAATTGCGTATGCTAATACCGTCGCCGTTGTCGTTCCATCACCAGCTACATCATTAGTTTTTGAGGCCGCTTGGCGGATTAGACAGACTCCTGTGTTTTCTAAGTTATCAACCAAATTTATTTCTTTCGCGATCGTCACACCGTCGTTAACAATTTGCGGAGTTCCAAATTTTTTTTCGAGAACTACATTTCGCCCTTTTGGGCCTAACGTTATAGAAACAGATTCGGCTAAAATATCCATGCCGTTTTCTAATGCTTTACGAGCTTCTTCTTGATAAAGTATTGTTTTAGCCGCCATAATTCTTTATTTGGTTTAAATCTTCTATTTAGATTAATGTGCTTGAAAAACTCTTTTTATAGGTTGTAGTTTCTTGACTACGTATAGCTAATTAGTTATTCTTGTCGTGTTTTACTTTTTACATTTTTATATGCTTAACGTCTAAAACACTATCGTGGCTCAGGCTGGACTTGAACCTGCGACCTTGGGCTTATGAGTCCCCTGCTCTAACCAACTGAGCTACTGAGCCAAATCTTACTTATATCTTACATATCAATAATACATCAAATACCCTTTTTTTTGCAAAGTCTTCAATTTTTTGAATCAATATAAGGTTCAAATGTTTGTACTTTTGCCGTATTCAAGTGATATTTTTTTATTGAATCCAATTAGGGTGTTTTTAATACTCTTATAATTTATATTAGCGATAACAAAATAAAAGTGCTTCGTTTAGGTATCGTCAAAAATATAATTAATCAGTATAATACTTAAGGTATTGAGGGTCACTAACTCAATGGTAGAGTACTCGGCTTTTAACCGAATAGTTCTGGGTTCGAGTCCCAGGTGACCCAAGTTTTTAAATACGAAAAGTACGATATCCAAATATTTTAGCTAAAGGAAAAATTTTGAACAATTTAAAGGCTCTGCTATAATTAAAGTTAATAAAAGCTTTTTGTTTTGCCATTTTTTTGACAAAAATATATGTTTATATTTTTTTGTTTCCCTGTAATACCTCACACCCCTTAAACTATTATACTTATATTCACATTTTACTCGTACAATCCCAAGCGAATTCATTTCATAAGACAATAAACCACAACCTCTAAAGATTGATTTAAATAGTATGTTAAACACTTTTTTTCAAAATACGTCGCAACAAACCCTGACAAAATACAGTACACAAATAGAACAAATTAATAAGGCTGGAAAAAAATACAAAGTTTTGACAGATGCTGAGTTACGCGATCAAACAAAACTTTTACAATCACGTTTACTAGGGGGTGAGTCCGCTGAGACTATCATTCATGAGGCATTCGCATTAGTACGCGAGGCTAGTGACCGAGTTCTTAAACTTCGCCATTACGATGTCCAATTAATAGGTGGCTTAGTACTTAATGAGGGTAAAATCGCAGAAATGAAAACAGGCGAAGGTAAAACGATTGTTGCGTTATTACCAACGTTTTTAAATGCTCTTTATGGTAAAGGAGCTCACGTTGTTACTGTTAATGATTATTTAGCTCGACGTGATGCTGAGTCAGTAGGCCAAGTTCATAAGTTTTTGGGATTAAGTGTCGGTTTAATTCAGGAAAATATGACTCCGCTTGAGAGAAAAGAAAATTATAATCGCGACGTTGTATATGTCACGAACAATGAATTAGGGTTTGATTATTTACGTGATAATATGGCTTATACGTCGGCCGAAATGGTACAACGACCATTTTTTTATTGTGTTGTTGACGAGGTTGATTCCATTTTAATTGACGAAGCTCGTACTCCTTTAATTATTTCCGGCGCAAATAAATCGCCAATCGACAAGTACGTACAGACTGCAAAAATTGGAAACGCTTTAAAAAGGGATATTCATTATTTAGTCGATGAAAAAACTCAAAATGCGACACTTCTTGAAGCAGGCATCCGTTTTTGTGAGCAAGCGTTAAGTATTGTTGATTTGTACAGTCCTGAAGAGCCTTGGATCTCGTATATTCTTAATTCGGTTAAAGCAAAAGATCTTTTTCAGCTAAATAAGAATTATATTATTAATAGCGAAAATGAAATTGTAATCGTTGATGAATTTACTGGTCGTACAATGCTCGGAAGACGTTGGAGTGATGGCTTACACCAAGCGATTGAAGCAAAGGAAAACGTTCCTATTCAAGATGAGAGTCAAACCTTAGCTTCTATTACTTACCAGAATTTATTTTTGTTATACGAAAAACTTTCAGGAATGACCGGAACATCGAAGACTGAAGAAGTCGAATTTGAAAAAATTTATGATCTTAATGTGGTTCAAATACCAACTAATCAACTCATTAAGCGAAAAGATTTTCCCGATTTGATTTATAAAAATCAATACATAAAATGGAGGGCTATTGCTCAAGAATGTTTAGAAATGTATCAGCTTGGTAGGCCCGTTTTAGTAGGTACTAGTACAATCGAAAAGTCTGAATTATTGGCTGCTTTACTTAGTGAGTATAAAGTTCCTTACAGGCTTTTAAATGCTCGCCCCGAAAATATAGAGAGTGAGTCGGAAATTGTAGCCCAAGCAGGTTGTAAAAACTCTGTAACTATTGCGACAAACATGGCGGGCCGTGGAACGGACATCGTTTTAGGGGGAAATGCTCTTTTTCGGATCGATGCTTTATTAAAAGCTTTCACGACTGACGAAGTAGAAAATTCAATTGAGCTAATAGACATTCTTAACTCATACGGTGATAGCGGCCGGAAAGATTTTGAAACCGCTTGCCCATTATTCTATAATAAACCATTAATCGAAGTGGAAACTATGGTCGATCCTTTGGCTGGGTTTTATGTCGACGTTTACAAAAAATTGTTAACAAAAAGTCAACAGACAACGAAACAGGAAGGTGTGGAGATTCGTAACCTGGGCGGTTTACACGTAATTGGTACAGAACGTCATGAATCCCGTCGTATTGATAATCAACTAAGAGGACGGTCTGGACGACAAGGCGATCCGGGTTCATCTCGATTTTTTCTTAGTCTTGAAGACAAACTTTTACGAATTTTTGGTGGTGACAAGATCATTAATATTATGCAAAATGTAGGTTTCCAAGATGATACACCGATTCAATCTCAGTTATTAAATCAAAGTTTGGAATCAGCGCAAAAAAAGGTTGAAGCTTATTATTTTGATACGCGAAAACAGCTTTTTGACTATGATCAGGCTTTAAATATGCAACGTAGGGGAGTTTATGCCGAACGAAAGCGTATTTTAGAGCAAGAAAATTTACGGAATTGGGTTATAGACTATGCTGAACGAAGTTTATGTGATCTTGTCGTTTCGATTAAAGATTTAAATGATATTGAAACGTTAAAATCGTTATCAATTAAATTTCAAAATTTAATAGGATTACCATTTCGTTTAAAATTTTCTATTTACGAGAAGGATCCAAAACAGTATCTCTCATTCTTACAACAACAACTTCAAATAAGTTATGATTTGAAGGAGTTAGAAATGGAGGCTGTAGAAAAAGGATTACTGCGTGAGCTGGAAAAGTCGTTTATTTTACAGCAAATTGATTTCTCGTGGAAAGAGCACCTACAAAAAATTGTGTTTTTAAGAGATTCAATTCGATGGAGAGCCTACGGTCAAAAAGACCCATTAACGGAGTATAAAAAAGAAGCTTTTAATTATTTCACAATAATGCTTGCCCGGATCCGACACCGTGTAGTTTATTTTGTTTTACGATCTAAAATAATTATTGAATAATAAATAGATACGGTAAATCTTCAACTTGAAGATTTACCGTATCTATTAAATTTAATCTTTTTTTAGGTTACAGGCCAAATTGGTTTCCTCGGCGATACTGTAGATACGCTGCCACAAATAAACCAGTGATTGTACACGGTACAAGTCCTAAAACGATTCCTGAAAGTAATACTTCAACCATATTTTGATAATTTTTGATAATTTTTGAAATCGTTGCAAGTTTTAAGTCTTATTAACCAAGATCTGAAAATAAGCTACTCTCTCGGATATCCTCAGCTTCAATTGTTACTAGATCAGCTTTTGTTAGAATTTTGTCGCCCGAATTGAACATTCTGTTTGCGTGACGCATACGTGCAGTATCAATGGCATTAGCCATTGTACGTGCATTCGCAAATAACGGAAGATCCTTTCGCTTACTTACATATTCTAACAGAACACCCTCAGCTTCAGCTGTCATTCGGTATTGTTGTTCGTCAAGAATTAATCGGCCAATCTGAATTAATTCGTCCGGAGTGTAGTCTGGAAAATCGATGTGGTTTGCTACTCGTGATGATAAACCAGGGTTTGACTCATAGAAGCTATCCATACGGTCTTTGTAACCTGCAAAGATAACTACAAGATCTTCACGTTGGTTTTCCATTACTTGAAGTAAAATTTCGATTGCTTCCGAACCGTAATCTCTTTCATTATCAGGCTTGTATAGGTAATACGCTTCGTCAATAAACAAAACACCACCCATCGCACGTTTTAAAACTTCTTTTGTTTTTGGTGCAGTGTGACCAATGTACTGACCAACTAGATCATCTCGAGTTACTGTTATTAAGTGACCTTTACGAATGTAACCTAATTTAAAAAGAATATCAGACATCCTCATAGCAACAGCAGTTTTTCCCGTTCCAGGACTCCCTGTAAATGACATGTGTAGACCAATACCACTAGCGTTTAAACCTAGTCCTAGATTTTTTCTAAGACGTTGAATTAAAAGTAAAGCCGCGATTTCTTTAATACGTGCTTTTACAGGGGCTAAACCAACTAGATCTTCTTCTAATTGATCAATAACACCTTGTATATTGGTTTTGTTATACTCTTCTTGTAAATTAACTGCCATGTATAAATTTTATCATTTTCTTTACTTACCAATAGATTATATAACAAAATTCTAAATTACGTGAAGCTAATCTGAGCCATACTTTAGATTTACATGGCTAAAAAGTTAAAAAACTAGCAAACTTGCCACTTTATTGTTTTACAATATCAGGTACTTACTTTTCAATAATCCCGTATACGACCCTAGTCAGCATCGTAACGGAATGGCTTCATTTAAAAAATGGAGTCATTCCGTTATACTGCTTTAGTGAGAGGGGGGGTAAAGTCGCAGTCGGCGATTTTTGTTTTTTCCTACACTTTTAGCGATTATTTGATAGTGGCTAATAAGGTCATGTTGCTGATTCCTGATTAAGCTTGTTCGCGGAAAAAGATCAACTACAGTATTTTTCGGTATTACAATTTCTTCGACGGCCAAACGTGCTTCTTCTAATGGCGTTATAAATTCTTTGCTAATTATGTTAACAAGTTGGGTTTTCTCGTTCTTTGTTTTTAACGGTTTCAATGAATTTTTTTTAGCAAGTACCCGTAGTGTTTTCGCAATTTGTAACAAACTACTACTTTGCATTGTGTGTAACGTAATTTTTTTTGCGTGTGCTATTTGACGTAGTTTTCGATTATTTTTAACTAAATTGGCTAATGCCAATATAGAATCGGCGTACTGTATTTCTTTCGTTATGATTATTGGTAGGCGTAAGGTTTTAATTAAAGCTTTTAAATCCTGGTTATTAATACCGTAGACATATAAAAACGTAAACTCTTGCTTGAAGTTATTTGCTATATACGAACCCGTTTTTTGTGGAAGCATTCTTGTAGGTTTATCGTCCGTTTGCAAACGTTCGACTAAATAACTATTTTTTTGCTTTTTTTTGACGTATTCGATTTCATTCGTCGTAGTAGGTAAAAAAGTGGACTCTTTTTGATTGTAGACTATCTTGCAGTCAATAAAAATCTGGTTATTTTCGTTTATTGACCGTTTCTGTAAAGGTAAAGGTTGTCTTTTTAATAATAAATCAACCGAATATTCAATGTTGTCATGTATTACCCATGTTTTTGTATCATGGATTTCCACCGCGACTTCAAACGTTGGGGGTGCTTTTCGTTCTAAAATACTTTTCGATGTCCCACGGCGTTTTGCTTCGTCATCCCCCAACGTTACATATTGTATACCTCCAATCAGGTCGGTAATTATTGGATTTTTAATAAGGTTTTCTAGTGAATTTCCGTGGGCTGTGCCTACTAATTGAACGCCCCTTTCCGCTATTGTTCGTGCCGCGGCCGCTTCTAATTCCGTACCAATTTCATCAATGATTATAATTTCAGGCATATGGTTTTCCACGGCCTCAATCATTACTTCATCTTGCTTTTTCGTATTCGAAACTTGCATCCGTCTAGCTTTCCCGATTGAAGGGTGTGGTAAATCTCCATCACCTGCAATTTCATTCGACGTATCAATTATAATTACGCGTTTTTTCATCCCATCGGATAGTACTCTTGCAATTTCACGGATGGCCGTTGTTTTACCAACCCCTGGTTTCCCTAAAAGTAAAATAGATTTCTTTTGTTCTAAAAGATCTCTTATTATACTTACAGTACCAAAAATTGCCCTCCCGATTCGACAAGTTAAACCGATGACACTTCCCTGGCGGTTTCGTAATGAACTGATTCTATGGAGTGTTTTTTCAATACCTACGCGGTTGTCACCACTAAATTTTCCTAAACGTTTAATAATGCAATCTAAATCTTGCCATGCTATCGTTCGGTAAGATAAATAATGGCTGCTATCAGAAAATCGGGCTTCGGGACGACGGCCTATATCCAAGACTATTTCTACTAGTTGATCTTTTTTCGGGTGCTTCTCAATGGGTTCACTTATAAACGTCGGCAAAATCTCAAGAAGTTTATTTAAATCATCGGCTAGGAGCATGTTTAGCTAAGTTTTTGTTGTTACTACTTAAAGTATACGTTATTAAAATGCTTCCCTTATTGGCTACAAAGAGGCCTTCAAAAAAAATTTCTGTTAAAACTGAAATGTATATATGTTAATATAATGCTTATAGGCGGGTTAGGAATGATCCACATTAATAAGAAGTCAAAAAAAGTCTACTAACCTACGCTATATGTCGCATTTTACCAAAATTAAAACAAAGCTTTACGACCGTACTACTCTTGAAAAGAGTTTAACTGACCTTAATATTATTTGGGAGTCTGGCGTAACTACAGTACGTGGTTTTAATAATCAAGAACAAACGGCTGAGTTCGTTATTCGACAGGATAATAACCATGATATTGGTTTCAAATGGAACGGTAAAGAATATGAATTAGTTGCGGACTTAATGTTTTGGTCTCAGAAGTTTTCTGTAAATAAATTTATTAACCAAGTTAATCAGCGTTATGCTTTTAACTTAATTACTAAAGTAAGTGAGGAGCAAAATTTTCATTTTGTTGAATCCGACAATCAACAAGATGGTTCTGTACGTTTATTGCTTAGAAAATTCAATTAAGACTTACATAAAAAGTTGAGAATGATCTTCTTATCAGGTAAGATTTTCATTCTTGACATTTGCATCCAATGGGTTTCGATTACCAGTTATACCGGGTGTTGCTAGAGGTAAAGGTTGTCTACGTGAAAAACGTACCGTAGTAACGTCTGCGCCCCTTTTGGGGCTAAGCACTTGCATAGTGAGCTTGCAGACACTCAAACTATTCGTTAACATTTAATACTGTAGCGGAATATACTTTAGAAATTAAAATGTTAGGAAGATGAAAAAAGAATTAGAATTCTACGAATTGGTGCTTTTAATGAACTTTACCTCTACAGAACAAGAAACAGTGCAGCGAATTGATTATTATCGTGATCTATTAACTGGTAAGGGAAGCCAAGTAATGGTTAAAAATCATGGCAAACGACCATTAGCGTACCCAATTCAAGGGTTTGATACCGCAACTTATATCCAAATGATTTATTTAGGTAATGGGGATCTTGTAACAGCCATTAGTAAAGAAATTAAACGCGATAGTAGTGTACTTCGAGCAATTACAACTAAAATCGTTGATCAGCCGACTTTAGAAGTAGTGTCATAAGGCTCCCCCACATTAAAAGTTTCAGTCTAAAGGCCTTTTAACGGCTGGAACTCTAATATATTGTAATTTAGTGAGCCTTATTTTCGTACGCTTTTTTTAAGTAACGCTAATGAGATAACTGTAATGTAAACAAATACATATCACTACAATAATATAATCAACAGGAGAATATCCTGGGAGGTTTTTAAGACCATAAACTTTTATTTAATCAAAAATTAATCATGACTACAACTTTACAAAGACGCGAAAGCGCAAGCTTCTGGGAGCAATTCTGCGCATGGATCACTTCAACTGAGAACCGCCTATACATTGGTTGGTTTGGTTGTCTAATGTTCCCTACTCTACTTACAGCTATCTCAGTTTACATTATCGCTTTTATCGCAGCACCTCCTGTAGATATCGATGGAATCCGTGAGCCAGTTGCTGGTTCTCTACTATACGGAAACAACATCATCTCTGGTGCTGTAGTACCAAGCTCTAATGCTATCGGTGTTCACTTCTACCCAATTTGGGAAGCTGCATCAGTTGATGAGTGGCTTTACAACGGTGGTCCTTACCAAATGGTTGTATTCCACTTCTTCATTGGTGTTTGTGCTTACATCGGTCGTGAGTGGGAACTTTCTTACCGTCTAGGTATGCGTCCATGGATCTGTGTTGCTTTCTCAGCTCCAGTAGCTGCAGCAGCTGCAGTATTCGTAATCTACCCAATCGGTCAAGGTTCATTCTCAGATGGTATGCCTCTAGGTATCTCTGGTACTTTCAACTTCATGCTTGTATTCCAAGCTGAGCACAACATTCTAATGCACCCATTCCACATGCTTGGTGTTGCTGGTGTTTTCGGTGGTTCACTATTCTCAGCTATGCACGGTTCTCTAGTAACTTCATCTCTAATTCGTGAGACTACTGAGAACGAATCTGCTAACTACGGTTACAAGTTCGGTCAAGAAGAAGAGACTTACAACATCGTAGCAGCTCACGGTTACTTCGGTCGTCTAATTTTCCAATATGCTTCATTCAACAACTCACGTGCTCTTCGCTTCTTCTTAGGTGCATGGCCAGTAGTTGGTATCTGGTTCACAGCTATGGGTGTAGCAACAATGGCATTCAACCTAAACGGTTTTAACTTCAACCAATCAGTTGTAGATTCACAAGGTCGTGTAATCAACACTTGGGCTGATATCCTAAACCGTTCAAACCTAGGTATGGAAGTAATGCACGAGCGTAACGCTCACAACTTCCCTCTAGATCT
>Ga0114997_10001601_pt1 | contig 18600 bp, 19 predicted proteins | sample ArcticOcean_MG_C_2_FD_87045 | JGI IMG/M metagenome (GOLD analysis project Ga0114997, IMG submission 87045) | Marine microbial communities from western Arctic Ocean - ArcticOcean_MG_CB4_136 | ecosystem: Environmental > Aquatic > Marine > Oceanic | place: Arctic Ocean: Canada Basin | collected...
TATATTCACTATCTGATACACAAGTAATAGCAATTCTAGAATTAAGACTTCAAAAATTAACAGCACTTGGAATTAATGAAATTGAAGTTGAAATAAGAAAATTAGCTGATTTAATAATTGGTTACAAAAAAATCATCAACTCCAAAAGAGAATTACTAAAAGTAATTAGTGAAGAGCTAAAAACTATTAAAGAAAAATTTGCTGTACCAAGAAGAACTAAAATTATAGATGCAATATTAAATTATAATATTGAAGAAACTATTCAAAAAGAATCTGTAATAATCACAGTTACACTTCAGGGGTACATTAAAAGAGGTGCTTTGAGCGATGTTAAACAGCAAAAACGTGGTGGAAAAGGCAAATCGGGTATTACTACGAGAGGTGAAGATTCAGTAGTTAAAACGCTTTCTGTTAATACTCATACCTCGCTTCTTTTTTTTTCAACAGAAGGATTAGTTTATAAAATTAAAGCTTGGAAGATTCCAGAAGGATCTACCATCTCTAAGGGAAAATCACTGTTTAATATTTTACCTTTAAAAAGCCACCAATCAATTAGTTCTATTATGCCTTTTCCTGAAGACGAAAACGAATGGAAAAATTTACAGATAGTTTTTGCAACTGCTAATGGTAAAGTTCGTAAGAATAGACTTGAAGATTTTTCCTCTATTAATGCAGCAGGTAAAATTGCCATAAAACTCGAGCCTAATGATAAAATTGTTGGTGTTGAGATATGTCAAGATGATCAAGATATAATGTTAAGTACTAAAAATGGTAAATGCATTAGATTTGAATGTAGAAAATTAAGAGTTTTTAAAGGTAGATCTTCTAAAGGAATAAAAGGTGTAGATCTAGCTTCTAAGGATGAAATTGTTTCTCTATCTATTGTTAATAAAGACAAAGCTAAAAAAAATAATAAAACTGAAATATCCGAAGCTTCAACTAATGAAAGATTTGTTCTATCAATTACAAAAAACGGCTTTGGTAAAAAAACCTCACAATTAGATTATAGAGTGACAAATAGAGGTGGTAAGGGAATTATTGGCATTATCAATTCTCCAAGAAATGGAAACGTTTGTTCGTCATTTCCAGTGTATGCGAGTGATGAAGTTATGATTTCTACAGACAAAGGTAGAGTTATAAGGGTAGCAGTAAAAGAAATTAGAACCGCTGGAAGAAATACCCAAGGTGTTAGAATTATTAAGTTATCTGGAGATGAAAAAGTAGTTTCTGCAATAAAAATTGATGATAACTTGGTGTAATGAAAAAAGTTGCTATATATCCTGGCACATTTGATCCAATCACGTATGGCCATATTGATGTTATAAAAAAAGCTTTAAAATTATTTGATAAAGTTGTTGTTGCTGCATCAGATGGTACAAATAAAAATTATCTTTTTAAACCAGAAGAACGAATTCAGATTATTAAAAAAGCACTTTTTTATGATTTAAAATTTAATCAAAAAAGAATTGATATAATTTCTTTTAAATCTTTAACTACAGATCTTTGCAAAAAATACAAATCCAATATAATTTTGAGAGGTTTGAGGGCGGTATCTGATTTTGAATATGAATTTCAATTAGCTGGTATGAACAGAAAGCTTAATAATGATATTGAAACAATTTTTTTAATGTCAGATGTTGAAAATCAAATTATTTCATCAAGATTTGTAAAAGAAATTGTTAGATTGAAAGGTGATATTAAAAAATTTACTACAAAAAGCACAATAAAGTCTTTAAAAGGAAAATATGAATAAACTTATAATAAATTTTTTGATTTTATTTTTTATACTAACCAACCATACAATAGCAGAGGAGAATATAATGATTTTAAAACTTAAAGATGGAGATTTGAAAATAGAACTTTTTGAAGATATAGCACCAAATCATGTTAAAAGAATTAAGCAACTTGCTGAAGAAGGTAAATATAACGGTGTTGTATTTCATCGCGTAATTGATGGTTTTATGGCTCAAACTGGTGATGTTAAGTTTGGTAATTCTTCTAATAAAGAATATGATTTAAAAAGAGCTGGTATGGGTGGATCTGACTTACCCGATCTTAAAGAAGAGTTTAGCGATTTGCCACATGAAAGAGGAACGCTATCTATGGCACGATCACAAGATCCAAATAGTGCAAATAGTCAATTCTTTATCTGCTTTAAGGAATCATCATTTTTGGATAGACAATATACAGTTTTTGGAAAAGTTATAGAAGGCATGGAATTTGTGGATAAGATTAAAAAAGGTGATTCAAATAATAATGGATCTGTTTCTAATCCAGACAAGATTATTAGTTTTAAATAATATCTAAACCTTTTAATGGCATTAAAAAAATTTAGGTTTAATGTTATTAAAAGTGATGGCTATTCTAGAGTCGGCTTAATAGAAACACACCGAGGAAATATCCAAACACCCGCTTTTATGCCTGTAGGTACACAAGCTACTATTAAGGCTTGTTTGATTGATGATGTTATTAAAACTGGTACAGAAATTGTTTTATCTAACACTTATCATTTAATGATTAGACCTGGTGTGGATAGAATTATTTCTGCTGGTGGACTTCATAAGTTTATGAATTGTAAACTGCCAATACTTACTGATTCAGGTGGTTTTCAAGTAATGTCTTTATCAAAATTAAATAGGGTTGATAGAGAAAAAGGGGCAATTTTTAATTCACATGTGGATGGTAAAAAATTTTTACTAAGTCCAGAGGAAAGTATACGTATTCAAAAAGGATTAGACTCTGACATAGTAATGATTATGGATGAGTGTCCTAAAAAAACTACTGATTATGATACAATTAATAAATCAATGGAACTATCTATTTACTGGGCGGAAAGATCTAAAAAAGCTTTTGGTTCAAACCCTCACAAAGCTTTATTTGGAATTGTTCAAGGTGGTTTATTTAAGGATTTAAGAACTAAATCTCTTAATGCTCTTACTAGAATTGGTTTTGATGGATATGCTATTGGTGGCTTAGCTGTAGGTGAAACACAATATGAAATGTTTAACGTTCTAGATGATATTAAAAAAATTATGCCAATAGATAAGCCAAGATATTTAATGGGCGTTGGTACGCCACCCGATATACTTGGTGCTGTAAAAAGAGGTATTGATATGTTTGATTGTGTAATGCCAACAAGATCTGGAAGAACTGGACTAGCATTTACTTGGAATGGACGTATAAACATTAAAAATAATAAGTTTAAAAATGATAATGGGCCATTAGACAATAATTGTTCTAATTTAAACCTTAACAAATATTCCAAAAATTATTTAAATCACTTATTCAATACTAATGAAATTTTAGGCTCAACGCTCTTAACACTCCATAATATCAATTTTTATCAGGAATTAATGTCTGCTATTAGATATAATATAAAAATGGGTACCTATGAAAAATTCCATGATGAATACATTGATAAGTTGTAATTTAAATATTTGCAATTTATCTGGTTATGGAATAAATAATTGTTTTTTGGTAATAAAAATTATTTAAATTAGATATTTTTTTATTGTTTAAATTTTTAAGTGTAAAGAAATTTAAAAATTTTAAAGGGAACTTCACCAAAAGTTTTTTTTTAAAATTAAATAAAAAAAAACATTAATCTCAACTTTAATAATTTCTATGTGGGCCCTTAGCTCAGTTGGTAGAGCAATTCCCTTTTAAGGAATGGGTCGATGGTTCGAGTCCATCAGGGCTCACCATAAAAAATTTTTAATTTACTGTAATTGGCGGGTATTCTAAGATTACTCTATTTTCCCATTCTTTTAAATTTTTAATTCTTTTTGATGATGAGGGGTGAGTACTCATAAATTGAGGAGTCTCTTTTCCTTTATTAGCATTTTTCATTCGTTGCCATAATTTTTTTGTTTCACGAATATCGTATCCTGATAATGATGCAAAAATCATTCCTAAATAATCTGCTTCGCTTTCTTGTGTTCTTGAAAAAGGATTCATAAGTCCAATTTCAGATAATAAACCTACAGTGTTCATACCTGTAGAACTGTTTATTTGCGATAAAACACCTCCACTAGCAACATCAATTATTTTTGTTCCAACATTTAACAAAAGACCTCTACTTTGTCTTTCAACAGAATGTTTAGCAACCGCATGTGCAATTTCGTGACCCATAACTGAGGCAAGACCATCTGTATTTTTTGTAACATCTAAAATTCCAGTATAAATAGCAATTTTGCCTCCTGGCATACACCAAGCATTTTTTTGTTTTTTTTCTATTAAAATATATTCCCAATCAAAATTAGTAGTTGGATCATTAATACCAATTCTAGAGAAATACTCAGAAATTGATGCTTCCATTTTTTTTCCAATATTTTTAATTTCATTGAGTGTCTTAATATCATCACTCATTTTTTCTTTTTCTTTAACTTTTTCATAAACTTGTGCCGCACGTGCATTTAACTTTGATTCGGAAACAATTTTTAATTGTCTTCTATCTGTGATAGGTGCTGTTGAGCATCCATTGAGTACAAAGCTACAACAACCACACCCAATATAATTTAAGAATTTTCTTCTATCCATTTTATAAAAATTTTGATAATTATAAATTACTTTCTTATATGAATTTAAACAATAAAATTTTAATAATACTTTTTATGATAGCAGTTTCATACGTCATTTATTCTAGCTATAATTAATATATATATATGTCTATAAAAAAAAAAAAATCTATAACTTTGAAGTTAAGAAATTACTTTTTTACTGGTGTCATTGTTTTAATTCCAATAGGATTTACTCTTTATTTAAGCAAATTTTTAATTAATTTTTCAACTAGGTTAGTTCCATCTGGACTCAATCCAAACACATATCTACCTTATTCGATTCCTGGAGTAGAGATAATTTTAACAATTATTTTTATTACTATTGTTGGTGGACTTTCTTTGTCTTTTTTAGGTAAAAAATTCTTACAAATAATTGATGATTTATTTAAAAGAATACCAATTTTAAGAACTATTTATTCAGCCATTGGTCAAATGACTGACTCTTTTAGAAATCAAGAAAGTAATAAAAAAAGTGTTGTGTTGGTTGAGTATCCAAGAAAAGGTTCCTGGGCTGTGGGATTTGCAACTAAAGAAAACACAGGTGAAATTAAGTCTAAAACAAATCAAAATCTTATTAACGTGTTTGTTCCTACGACACCAAATCCAACAAGTGGTTTTTTACTTATGATTCCAAAGGAGGATTTAATTTATTTAGATATGTCATTTGAAGAAGCTTCAAAATTTATAGTCTCTGCAGGAACCTCTATACCAAAAAACTAAACCATATCATTAATTATATCTGCTTGGTCATATAATTTAAGTAGGGCTTTATATTTATCAATATTAATATTTTCTAATTCTATCTTTTTTATTTGTTTTTCAGCCATTAAAAATAAATCTTCGTTTTGAATAGGGTCAGCTAATTTAAAATTTTTAACACCACTTTGTTTAAAGCCAAGTAAATCACCAAAGCCTCTTAATTTCATGTCTTCTTCTGAAATTTCAAAACCATCATTTGAGTTCTTTAAAATATTAATTCTTTTTTTAGCATTAACACTTAAATTTGATTTAAACATTAATATGCAGCTTGCTTGTTTAGTACCACGTCCAACTCTCCCTCTTAGTTGATGGAGTTGTGATAATCCAAATTTATTAGCATTCTCTATTATGATTACGTTTGCATTAGGAAAATCTATCCCAACCTCAATAATTGTTGTTGAAACCAAAATTGAATATTCTCTATTTAAAAATTTATTTAATATTTGTTCCTTTTCATCAGGTTGAATTTTTCCATGAAGTAATGCAACTTTATTTGGAAAAAGTTTGTTAAGAAATTTGTATTTAGTAACTGATGACTGGTGATCTAATTTTTTAGACTCTTCAATTAATGGGCACACCCAAAATACCTGATTTCCCTCTTTAATTTCTTTTTTAACAAACTTGATAACATCATCTATTTTGCTTTCTAACTTACTGTAAGTTTTAACCTCTTTTCTATTGTTAGGTTTTTCTTTGATAATTGAAACATCCATATCGCCATAAACTGACATAGTTAAAGTTCGGGGAATAGGGGTTGCTGACATTAAAAGCACATCACAGTTATCACCACCTTTATCAGATAAAAGCTTTCTTTGTCTCACACCAAATTTATGTTGTTCATCAATTATAATATAACCAAGGTTTGCGAAAATTATTTTTTTTTGAAAAATTGCATGTGTGCCAAAAACCATATTAATTTTACTTTTTTCTAAATCACTTACAATTTTCTTTTTTTCAATATTTTCACTTTTACTTGAAAGTAATTTAATACAGGTATTTTTAGGAAATAATTTTTTTGCTAACATGTAATGTTGTCTAGCCAATATTTCAGTAGGAGCCATTAATGCAACTTGAAAGCCTGAATTAATAACACTTAACGAAGAAATTAAAGCAACAATAGTTTTTCCGCTTCCTACGTCACCCTGCAAAAGTCTAAACATTTTACTTTTAGAATTTAGGTCTTTATTAATATCTTCTAATGATCTTTTTTGATCGTTGGTAAGACTAAAATTTAATTTATTAATAATATTATCATGAGCTTTTTTTGTAAAATTTTTGGAAGTTTTTTTAATTTTTTTAATTTTTTTTCTTATTTCTGAGTTAACTAAAAATGAAGCTAGTATCTCATCATAAGCAAGCCTCTTATAAAAATTTGATTTATAATTTTCAATGTTAGTTGGATCATGTAATTTAATTATAGCTTCGTTCCAGCTTTCATTATTAAAATTTTTTAATACTTCCTTGTCATGCCATTCTGTTAGTGTTGGTAAATTTTTTAGGATTTGATTAATAATTTTATTGTAAGTTTTTTCTGTAATTCCCTCTGTTAATGAATATTTGTTATCTATGGTTTCTATTAAAGAACTATTTTGTGAAATATAGGTGGGGTTTGTTATTTGGTATCGTCCTTTATAGCTACTAATTTTTCCATTTATCGTTACCTCCTCATTTAGAGGTAAAATTTTTTTCACATAACCTTCATAGCTGTTAAAAAATATACAATCAATTTTTCCTGTTCCATCAAGACAATTAACTCTATTAGGTAAATTTCTAACTCTTGGAAATTGATATTTTAATGGAACTATCCTAATAGTTTGAGTTACACCAACTTTAAGATCACAAACTTTACTAACTAAAGTTCTATCCGTATATGACTTGGGCAATCTCCACAATAAATCAAATATGTTATTAACTTTCTTTTTTTTTAAAATTTCCATAGTTTTTTTGCCAACGCCATTTAATTTTGTTAGATCTGCTAATAAATAGTCATAATTATTCTTATTTTTCATGTTAAATACAATATATTAAAATTTATGATTATTAATATAAAGGAATTAAAAAATAAAATAATTTACCGTGCCAATTATAGGGGCACAAAAGAAATGGATAAATTATTAGGTTCATTTACTAAAATACATATAGACCAGCTATCACATGACGAGTTGTCACTTTTGTGTGATTTATTAAATTTAGATGATGAAAATCTTTATAAACTGAATCAAGGTAGTATGGACTTAACAATTAAAATTGAACCTAACAAGGTTACAGAATTATTTCAAAATTATGATTATGTTATTGAGTAGTGGCGGAGAGACTGAGATTCGAACTCAGGAAAGAGTTGCCCCTTTGCCGGTTTTCAAGACCGGTGCATTCAACCGCTCTGCCATCTCTCCGTTAGCAAGGTTTTATAATCAAATTTTATAAATTCAACAATAAAATAGACAATAGGCTTAATTAATGGATTATAACTTCAATCTTTTGATTTAATGAAAAATAATGACTTTCATAAAGGAATAACGTTAACGGCACTAGGTTCATTTTGGTGGGGTGTTATAGGAGTCATTTATTTTGAATATATTTCTTTTGTAGGACATATAGAGGTAGTTTTACATAGATGTATTTGGACAGCTTTTTTTTTGGTAATATCAACATCTTATTTTGCAAAATGGCAAATTTTTTTTAATACTATAAAGAATTATAAAATATTATTTACTCTTTTTTTTTCAGGGTTGTTGATATTTATAAATTGGGCTGTTTGGATTTATGCAGTTGCAAATAATCAAATTATTGATGCAAGTTTTGGGTATTTTATTATGCCAATTTTAAGTGTTTTGTTGGGAAACATTTTTTTCAATGAACTTTTAAATGCAAAAAGAAAAATCTCTATAATTTTAGTTCTAATTTCAATATCATTTTTACTGTTAACAAGTTTTAAATCTATACCTTGGGTTGGTCTTGTAGTTGCATTAAGCTGGGGCTTTTATAATTTATTAAGAAAAAAGATTAATGTAGATACTGATGTTGGTCTTTTAATAGAGAGTCTTTTTATTTTGCCATTTGCTTTATTTGCTTTTTATCTAATCGTCCAGGCAGGATTAAATGATTTTACTTTTTCAAACCCATCATTGATGTTTTTACTCTTATTAGCTGGTCCAATGACAGTAATTCCATTATTTTTATATGTTAGAGGTGTTGAGTTGTGTGGCTTAGGTCCAACAGGCATGATATTCTACATTACGCCTACTTTTCAGTTTATATTAGGTTTTTTTTATTATAATGAGCCTTTTTCTATAACAAAGTTAGTAAGTTTCATTTTAATCTGGATTGCTGTATTTATTTATTTAAAAGATTTATATGAAAATAATTAGAAATTTTATAATTATATTTTTACTATTCACCCATAATGCATCATCTGAAAATAGTGACTCTTTTAAGGAATGGTTAAATAAATTTAAAATATATGCGTTAAAAAATAATATTTCCGTATCAACTTTTGATATAGCAATGTCAGATGTTGTCTTTTTACCTAAAGTTATAAAGTATGATCGTTTTCAACCAGAGTTTTATGAGGATACAAAAACCTATATATCTAAGAGATCATCCGATCTCAAAGTTAAAAAAGGTAATGAATTATATAAATCAAATCAAAGTTTCATTAATTCAATTGACAATAAATTTTCAGTAGAAAAAAGCTTATTGCTGGCTTTGATGGGTATAGAAACAAATTTTGGAACTTATGTCGGTAAAATGGATATCTTGTCATCATTAGCCACACTGAGTTTTGACAAGAGGAGATCAGAATTTTTTACAAAGGAGCTCATTACCATACTTCAGCTAGTTGAATCAAAAAGAATTGACCATAACATTTTATATGGGTCATGGGCAGGTGCTTTTGGAAATTTTCAATTTATGCCCTCTACAATAGAACGATATGCTATTGATTATGATCAAAATAATATTATTGAACTTAAATCAACAAAAGATTCTTTTGCATCTGCAGCTAACTATATTAATAGGATTGGTTGGAAAAAAAATCAACCTTGTTTTGTGAGGGTAAACTTAAATAAAGATGTGCCTAAAAAATTGTTAAATACATCTGCTAAAAAACTACATAATAAAAATAGATTTGAAATTCTAAAACAATACATTAATAATAAGAGTGGCTATTCGATTAGTGGTGATTTAATAGGTGCTATAATTACACCTGATAAAGATATTATACCTGATGCAGAAAATTTAGAACCAGCTTATATAGTTTTTGAAAACTTTGAAAAAATTCTTCAATGGAATAGGTCTTTAAGATTTGGTTTAGCCGTATGTACTTTAAAAAATAAGTTTGAAGATGTTTTATAGAAATATTTTATTCATAATTGTTTGTATATTTTTATCAAATTGCTCAACAGCTAATTTAGTTAATAATAAACCCACTAAAACTATTGTTAATGGTTATTCAAATAAAGGCTTTGCCTTAGTTTATAGTGAAGATCTTTATAAAAAAAAAATAGTAAATAAAAAGATTGATGAACGTAGTTTAATCATATTTCAAAAAAATTTGAAAACTAATACACAAGTTAAAATTACTAATATTTTAAATGGGAAATCAATAATAGGAACAGTTGGAAAAAATTCCCTTTATCCTTCTTTTAACAACGCAGTATTGTCTATCAGAATAGCTCAAGAGTTATTTTTAGATACTAATCAACCATATATTGAGATCTTAGAAATACTTGAAAATTCAATTTTTATAGCTAAGAAGGCAAAAACCTATGATGAGGAAAAAAGTGTTGCTATTAAAGCGCCAGTCAATGAAATTAGTATTAATAATTTAAGCTTGGTTAAAAAAAATGTTGAAGAAAATATTAATATAAAATTTTCTTATACGTTAAAAATTGCTGATTTTTACTTCAAAGATACAGCATTAATAATGCTGAAAAGAATCAAAACGGAGAGTCTGGTAAAAAATCCTAAAGTTAAAAAAATCTCTGATAATAAATATAGAGTATATTTAGGACCTTTTAGTAACATTAATTCTCTACAAAAATCATATAATGATATAAACATACTTAAATTCGAAAACATTGAAATTATAAAAAATGATTAGGTTAAACTTTTTTTACATAATAGCATTTATATTGTTGGCATTTAATGCAAATGCAGCCTTTGATATAAAAGCCAGAACTGCAATATTACAAGACTATTTATCTGGAGAAATTTTATACGAAAAAGATGCAGACAAATTAATCTACCCAGCATCAATGACAAAAATTATGACTGCTATTGTTACTTTTGAGCTAATCAGAAGTGGCGATCTAAATATGGATGATAAATTCATAGTATCAGAAAATGCTTGGCGTCTATCTTCAGCTGGTTATTCTTCAATGTTTATAATGGTTGGAGACGAGGTAAGTGTGGAAGATTTACTTAAAGGAATAATTATTGCTTCTGGTAACGATGCTTGTGTAGCCTTGGCCGAAGGTATTTCTGGAACAGAAGAGGAGTTTGCAATTCTAATGACAGCTAAAGCTAAAGAAATAGGTATGAATAATACAAATTTTGCTAATTCTTCTGGAATAAATCATACTGAAAACAATTCCACAGTACGTGATATTATGATTATGTCTAAATATCTTATTAAGAATTACCCAGAAGAATATAAAATTTTTTCTGAAAAAGATTTCACATGGGATAGAACGGGTGGAGACCCAATAACACAAGGTAATCGAAATCCCCTTTTGTATAAAAATTTTGGTGTGGATGGGATTAAAACTGGATATTTGGCTGTTGAAAGATATTCATTAGCATCATCTGTTTACAGAAATGGTAGAAGATTAATTGCCGTTGGTAGTGGATTTAAAACAAAAAATGATAGATCCAAAGAAAGTGCTAAACTACTAACTTGGGGTTTAGCTAATTTTGACTTAGTAGAAATTGCCAAATCTAATACAATAATTGAAAATGCTGAAGTATGGTTGGGCAAAAAAGATTCAGTCAGCGTTTATACAAAAGAAGATATCTATAAAACAATTCCAAGAAGAAAGAAAAAATTTTTAAAAGTGTCTATAAATTATAATGGACCAATCAAAGCACCGATTAGAAAAGACGACATTATTGGTAAATTAATAGTTAACTATAAAAATAAACTAATTGGTGAGTATGATTTATTAGCTTTTGAAGGTGTAAAAAAAATAAATGTATTTTCTCGATTGTTAAAAAATATTAATTTTTTAATTTGGGGTGATGTCTAAAAAGCCACTAATAGTTTTTGAAGGTATTGAAGCTAGTGGTAAATCTCATCATATAAAAAATATCATTAGGTTTTTAAATAAAGAAGGAAAAAATTTTATTCACATTAGAGAGCCAGGTGGCAATAAAAACTCTGAAAAAATTAGAAAACTAATATTAGATAATAAATCAACATTTAATAAAAACACAGATCTTTTGTTATATCTATCTTCTAGAAGTGAAAATATTGAGCTTATTAAAAAAAACTATGGAAAAAAAATTATATTAATTGATAGATTTGTAGACTCGACTATAGCCTATCAACATTTTGGCATGGGTGTAAATAATAAGCTTATAATGACGATAAATAATTTTTTATTAAAAGGTATCAACATCAATTTTACTTTTTTAAATTTAGTTAGTCCTAAAAATATGCGAGAAAGACTAATTAAGAGAAAAAAACTTAATAGATATGATCAATTTAATGCTAGCTTTTATAAAAGAGTCCAAGATGGTTATATAAAGATATGCAAAAAAAACCCAAAAAAATATATGAAAATTAATTCTAACTTAAATATTACTGATAATGAGATCACAATACTTAATAAGATTAAAGAGTTGATATAATATGTATCTAAAATCTTCAGAGAATACAAAGCTATTTGGCATGAAAAATTATTTTAATGAAATTATAAATCTTTATAACGATGGTAAAATGCCTACTAAAATTTTATTATCAGGAAAAAAAGGTTTAGGTAAGTCAACATTGGCTTACCACTTAATTAATTATATTTTATCAAAAAATGAAGATTTTAAATACGATATTAACAATTTTAATATTTATGATCATAATAAATCTTATAGGTTAATTCAAAATCATTCTCATCCAAATTTTTATCTAATAGATTTGGTTGACGAAAAAAAAAACATTGATGTCGCTCAAATTCGTAAAATGATAGTTTACACAAATAAATCAAGCTTTAATAACGAGCCAAGATTTATATTAATTGATAATATTGAAAACTTGAACAAGAATTCTGTCAATGCATTATTAAAGATAACAGAAGAACCAAATGAAGGAATCTTCTTTTTCTTAATACACAATAATGAAAAAAATGTTTTGTCTACTTTAAAATCTAGATGTTTAACATTTAAGATTAATTTTACATTTAAAAATTCAATTAATGTAGCTAATAATTTACTTAATCAGAATTGTTTTGATCTTATTAATAGTGATTTAATTAATTATTACATGACACCTGGAGAAATTATCAATTTAATTAATTTAGCTGATGAAAAAAAAATTAATCTTTTAGAACATGACTTGACAGCTTTACTAAATTTAATGATAAATAATGGCTATTATAAAAAAAATAAACCAATCAAAAACATGATAATTAATTTTATTGAATTATTTTTTTTGAAAAAATATCATTCGACTACCGCAAAGAGCTCTTTTCTAAATTTTTATCATTATTTTCTTCAAATAAATCACAATACAGAAAAATTTAACTTAGATGAGGAGACATTATTTTTAGAATTTAAATCTAAACTATTACATGACTAAGAGTTACTACATAACAACTCCAATTTACTATCCATCGGCAAAACCACATATGGGCCATGCTTACTCAAGTATTGTCGCTGATTTTTTTGCTAGATTTAAACGTATTGACGGATATGATGTTCATTTTCTGACCGGAACTGATGAACATGGGTTAAAAATTCAAAGAACTGCAGAAAAAAATAATATTGATACTCTTAAATTTTGTGATGAAATTAGTCAAACATTTAGAAATTTATCTAGTATTTTAAATTTATCCAATACAGATTTTATAAGAACCACCGAAGAAAGACATAAAAAGGCTGCTCAACATCTTTGGTGTGAGTTGGAAAAAAATAATGATATTTATTTATCTAAGTATTCTGGTTGGTATTCTGTCTCTGATGAGGCTTACTATAGTAATGATGAGATTAGTAAAAAAGATGGAAATAAGGTAGCCACAACCTCAGGGTCTATTGTTGAATGGATAGAAGAGGAGTCTTATTTTTTTCGACTATCAAAATGGCAGGATAAATTGCTAGATTATTATGAAAAAAATTCAGACTTTATTTCTCCAAAATCTAGAAAAAATGAAGTTATTAGTTTTGTTAAAAGCGGTCTTAAAGACCTGTCTATTAGCAGAAAGGCATTTTCATGGGGAATTAAAGTTCCTAACAATCCAGATCATGTTATTTATGTTTGGTTGGATGCGTTAACTAACTATATTAGTGCATTAAACTACCCCAATACTGAAGATGATCTATTTAAGAAATTTTGGCCAGCTTCTGTTCATTTAATAGGAAAAGATATTCTAAGATTTCACGCTGTATATTGGCCAGCTTTTTTGATGGCAGCTAAAATTCCTTTACCAAAAAAAATCTATGGACATGGCTGGATTTTATCTGGTGATGAAAAGATGTCTAAATCTAAAGGAAATATTTTAGATCCTTTAGATATAATTGATAAATATGGAATAGACCCACTAAGGTATTATTTGATTAAAGAAGTTTCATTTGGTAATGATGGTAGTATATCACAGGATAAGTTAGAAGATTGTATTAATAGTGATTTAGCGAATAATTATGGCAATTTATGTCAGAGAGTTACTGCTTTTGCTGAAAAAAATTGTTTTTCTAAAATACCCCCCATTAAAAAACTAAATAAAGAAGATCTTTTTATATTAGATAAATTTACAGAAAATTTACAAAATTTAAGAAATGAAATTAATAAACAAAATATTAATTTTTATATAAATTTTATTGTTAATGCATTATTTGACGCCAACAAATATTTTAATGATCAAGAACCCTGGAAGAAAAAAGATGACAAAGAGAGATTAGATACTATTGTTTATACTGCCCTAGAAATGATTAGAAAAATTTCATATATGCTGTACCCCATTATTCCAGATTCAGTAAATAGAGCGCTAAAGATTTTTAATCTGAAACCGAATGATATTATTTTTGAATCGATTGGAATACATGATTTTTTAAAATCTGGAGATAGTATTTATAAAATTGATATTTTATTTAAAAAGATTGAAAAAACAAATGATTGATTCACATTGTCATTTAGATCACGAACCTTTATATGAGAACATAGATGATGTGATTACAAGATCAAAAGCAATAGGACTTCAAAAATTATTAACTATCTCTACAACATTAGCAAGTTTTATTAAGATCAAAAATTTAGTAAATAAAGATCCAATTATCTATGGAACTTTTGGTATTCATCCTCACGAAACAGAGGCTGATAATGTAAGTAAAGAAACTTTAGTTAAAACTGTAAGTGAAACTCAAAAAATAATTGGTATAGGGGAAACTGGTTTAGATTTTTTTTATAATCACAGCAACAAAGTGAGGCAAATAGAAAGTTTTAAAACACATATAGAAGCATCTATTGAACTTAAAGTCCCAATCATTATTCACTCAAGAAATGCAGAAGATGAAACATTTAACATTCTTAACTCGTATAATCACAAAAATATAAAAATATTAATGCACTGTTTTACTGGATCATATGAATTTTCAAAAAAATTATTATCCATAGGAGCTTATTTTTCAGCTAGTGGTATAATTACTTTTAAGAATAGTGCAGATCTTCAAAATACATTTAAAACAATTCCATTAGATAAATTGCTAATTGAAACTGATAGTCCTTATTTAGCCCCAATACCAAAGCGTGGAAAAAAAAATGAACCGAGTTATATCAAATATACTCTTGAAAAATTATCCTCAATTAAAGAGAAATCTACAAAAGAAATGAGTGTTTTGACAACAAATAATTTTAATAAACTTTTTAGCATTTAGAATTTAGAATTTATTTATGACTATTAAATTCATTATTTTAGGTAGTGGTAGCTCTATGGGGGTACCAAGAGCTGATGGATACGCAGGAAGCTGTGACTTAAATAATAAAAAAAACTACAGAACTAGATGTTCAGCAATGATTAAATTTAATGATGAGAATATTTTAATAGATACATCTCCAGATTTAAGGCAACAGTTATTAAATAATAAAATTAAATCTATAAGTAGAGTTTTTTATACACACCTACATGCTGATCAAACGCATGGCATAAATGACTTAAGGCCATTTTCTATGCTTAAAAAGAAACAAATACCTATTTATGCTGATGTCTTAACAGCTAAATATCTAAAAAAAACTTTTAGATACTGTTTTCATTCATCTCACGGTTATCCTTCAACACTAAATCTTAATAATTTAAATAAAAAACATATCTTTAAAAACAAGAATCAAAAAATCTTAATAGAGTCAATATTTGTTCAACACGGTAAAATTGATAGTCTTTGTTATGTAATAAATAAAAAATTAGCCTATGCTAGTGATATTAGTTTATTTTACAAAAAAGACTTTAATAAATTAATTGGTTTAAAATTTTTAATTATCGATTGTCTTTGGTACAAAAAACATTCTGCCCATTTCAATTTAAATCAGGTTATAGATATTGTAAAAATATTGAAACCAAAAAAAACTATTCTAACTAATATGCATAGTGACCTTGATTATGATATTCTCAAAAATAAGTTACCCAAAAATATAATTCCTGGATATGATGGAATGGTTGTAAATCTATAATATTGATTCAATTACATTAATAATATTTTTTGAGAGTGGGGTAACAAAAGAGTTAAATGTATCTTGAACTTTACCGTCTTTATTAATCAATATTTTATGAAAATTCCATTTTGGTACTGTTGAATTGCCATAATTTTTTTTTGCCCATAAATATAATTCATGTGCGTCTTCACCCTTAACATTAATTTTATCTGTCATTGGAAATGTAATATTGAAATTTGTTTCACAAAAATTTTTGATTTCTTTATTTGAGCCAGGCTCCTGTTGACCAAATTGATTAGAGGGTATTCCTATTACTATAAAACCTTTGCCTTTATATTTATTATAAAGTGATTCTAGCTCTGTATATTGCTTCGTAAAACCACAATTGCTAGCAACATTAACCAAAAGAACTGTTTTACCTTTAAGTTGATCTAAATTTAGCATTTCTCCATTTATATTCTCGATTTTTAACTCATGAAAGAGTCTTTCATATTTAGCTTCGACTTTTTCAAAAAAAGAAAACATAATTGTTACTATTGTTATTAATAAATAATTTATATTAACCATTAATCACTTCTTTGAACTTATTAGTAATAAAATATATCCAAATATTGTTGACAATAAAGACCCAGCTAAAACACCAATTTTAACACCATCAATATACTGTGTATTATCAACAAAGGCTAAATTTCCTACAAATAAACTCATCGTAAAACCAATTCCAGTGAGGATTGATACACCATATAAACTAAACCAATTAGAATTATCTGGCATTTGAGCCACACCAAACTTAACAGCAAAAAAAGAAAAAAACATAACACCTATTTGTTTACCAACAAATAAACCCATAAGTATTCCAAATGGTACAGGCATCAATAAAGAAGATATAGATAAACCCGCTAATGAAACACCTGCATTAGCAAAAGCAAATAAAGGCATAATTAAAAAGGCTACATATGGACTAATAGCATGCTCAATTTTAATTAATAAAGAAAAGCCTTTAGCACCTGTCCTGTGGGGTATTGTTGTTGCAAGTAGCACACCTGCTATTGTTGCATGAATTCCAGATTTATATGTAAAGAACCACATAAAAGTACCAACTAATAAATAGGGTAAAAATCTTTTAACTCCAAACTTGTTTAAGATAAGTAACAGTATGTATGAAATCAAAATTAAACTTAAATAGCTAATGCTGAGATCCCCAGTATAGAAAAATGCAATAATTAAGATTGCACCAAGGTCATCTATAATAGCTAAAGCAGTTAAAAATATTTTTAGAGAAATAGGCACCCTTGATCCTAGTAATGACAATATCCCTAAAGAAAATGCTATATCTGTTGCAGAAGGAATAGCCCAGCCATTTAATGTTTCTGGGTTTCCAAAATTTATGATTATATAAAAAAGTGCCGGAACTAACATACCACCAACAGCCGCTATTATTGGTAACATTGCTTTCTTTATGTTGGAAAGCTCACCTTGAATAAATTCTCTTTTAATCTCCAATGTTACAAAAAAGAAAAATATTGCCATAAGTAAGTCATTTATCCAATGATGAACTGACAATTTTAATCCAAAATTATTAATACCAACGAAAAGATATTGCTCTAATGTATTAAAATAAAGTTCATTATAATTTGAATTGCTAATAACAAGGGCAAATATAGCTGCTATCAATAGCACTAGTCCACTAGCAGCTTCCAATTCAAAAAACCATTTAAATGGCTTGGATAAATTTTTAATCATATAGCTAAATTAAATCTTTAATAAATAATAAAATATCATTAATACTTTCATAAAGATTATAAAGCAAAAATTCAATATTTGGGAAAATTTTACTCAATGGGGACTTGATGGTGTCCATTAAAATAATCAAAGCTATAAAAGTTAATAAAAAAATAATAGTTAAATTTAAAATTTTATATCTTTTTTTATTAGTACCTTTTTCTATTTTAGCTTGTTTTGCTATTTCAGAGGGTTTTATACTTATGCTCTCATCATTTTTTTGACCGTTAACATTTTCTAAAATTTTATCACTTTTAATGTTTGTTGGTTCAAAAATTTCAAAATTCTCATTTTTTATTGGTTCTTTAAATTTGGGATTAATTGTATGTTTAAAAAACCATTGGTGGTTACAGCTACTACATTGAAGCAATCTTCCTTTTTCAGGTATTAAATTGGCATCAATATTAAAATTTTTATTACAATTATTACAGGTAATGATCATTTATTCTTTATAACAGATTCTTCATAAAAATCTTTATTTTAGATATTAATTATCCTTTGAAATTATTGATATCTATTGTATTAGTACTTCATTCGTCGGGGCGTGGCGCAGCCTGGTAGCGCATCTGGTTTGGGACCAGAGGGTCGAAGGTTCAAATCCTTTCGCCCCGACCATTTATTATGAATAAAGCTAAAATCTACATACCTACA
>Ga0114997_10001603_pt1 | contig 18593 bp, 17 predicted proteins | sample ArcticOcean_MG_C_2_FD_87045 | JGI IMG/M metagenome (GOLD analysis project Ga0114997, IMG submission 87045) | Marine microbial communities from western Arctic Ocean - ArcticOcean_MG_CB4_136 | ecosystem: Environmental > Aquatic > Marine > Oceanic | place: Arctic Ocean: Canada Basin | collected...
AGCTACTAATGGGTTTGCAACGAGCGCAGACTCAATCTCCATAGTTCCTAGTCTATGGCCTGAAACATTTAGGACATCGTCAATCCTTCCCATGATGGTAAAGTAACCTGTCTTTTTATCTCTTATGGCGCCATCTCCTGCTAAATATAATTTTCCACCCAGCTCCTCTGGAAAATAGCTTTTTTTGAATCGCTCGGGGTCCCCCCAAATATTTCTAATCATAGATGGCCATGGCTTTTTAATTACTAAGAGGCCACCATTACCCCAATCTAGATTTTCTCCGACTTCGTCAACAACATCAACTTCTATACCTGGAAAGGGAAGTGTGCATGAGCCAGGAACAAGAGGTGTTGCACCTGGCATTGGTGTTATTACATGCCCCCCAGTTTCTGTTTGCCAAAAAGTGTCTGTAATTGGACATTTATTGTTCCCAACTTCTTGGTAGTACCACATCCACGCCTCAGGGTTTATTGGTTCACCCACAGTTGCTAAAATTCTCAATGAACTTAAGTCAGATTTCTTTGGGTGAGTATCTGGATTTATCTCTGAAGCTTTTATTAATGCCCTAATTGCAGTAGGGGCAGTGTAAAAAATACTCACTTTATGTTGCTCGATAATTTTCCAGAACCGACTCGCATCCGGAAAGGTTGGGACGCCCTCAAAAATTACTTGTGTTGCTCCCATAGCAGTTGGACCGTAAGCAACGTAGGTATGACCTGTTATCCAGCCTACATCTGCTGTGCACCAATAAATATCATTGTCTTGAAGGTCAAATGTCCAGCGACAAGTATTCATTGCATGTAGTAAGTAGCCGGCAGTAGAATGCTGAACGCCTTTTGGCTTTCCTGTGGAGCCGGATGTATAAAGAATAAATAATGGGTGCTCTGAATTAACCGAAACGGGTTCGCAATATAGATCCATGTCATTGATTAGATCCTGCCAATCAACCTCATAACTTTTTTGTTCTGGCTTTATTGCATCTCGATTCCAGACAATAACATTCTTAACTGATTCACATCCACCCATCATAATAGCTTCATCAATGGCAAGTTTTAGAGGGATGGATTTTCCACCACGAAATTGCACATCCGATGTAATAATTAACTTCGCTCGTACATCAGTAACTCGCTCTTGAATACTTTTTGCAGAGAACCCCCCAAATATTACCGAGTGTATTAGACCGATTCTTGCGCAGGCTTGCATCGCCACTACAGCCTCTATTGTCATAGGGAGATATATTACAACAGTATCTCCAGATTTTAGGCCAAGTGATTTTAGGCCATTGGCGAACTGACAAACTTTTTCATATAAAGCTCTATAGGTTATTTTGGTGACTAATCCATCATCACCCTCAGATATAATGGCGACTTTATCTGATTTAGTTTTTAGGTGCCGATCAAGGCAGTTATAAGATGCATTAAGCTGACCATCTTCAAACCATTTATAAAATGGGGCATTTTCCTCATTTAATATTTGAGTGAATGGTTTGTCCCATATCAATAATTCATTTGCCAGATCCGACCAGAAACCTTCGTAATCAGTTGCCGCTTTTTTACATAAGTCTTTGTAGCTGTTCATTCCGGAAATAGTTGATTTTGCTTGAATTTTCTCACTAGGAGGGAAAATTCGTTCTTCATTATGCATTGATTCTATAGTCATTTTTTGCCCCACACATATTTAATTTTTTTATTTATACTCTTATTTATCATATATAAGAGTACTTATCAAAATATACTAAAAAAACAAATTTTAATGATTACACGGATGTCTTTCTTTAAGCTCATATGATACAAGTCTTTAAATAAATTTAAAATAATCATATTTAAAAGATATTATTGAAGTTATGACTTTACGATTACGATTAAACTTTCTATTAACGATTATTATGCTCATCTTTATTTTTGCATTGTTTGTTGTTGCAATGTCGACAACAAAACAGCAGATTAGAGAAGGGGTTGAATCTGCGAATAGGGTGTCCATGCAGTTATTGGACACAGTAATAACAAGCTCTATTCAAAATCCTGAATGGGGAAATACTGACAAGGTAGTGAGTTTATTTTTAATGGAGTTGGGCCATGTCAGGAGCAACACTATTTCTTTGTATAGCCTTGAAAATCGACTAATTTATAAAACTCCCGATAGCACTTATAGAATCGATGAAAATCCACCAAAATGGTTTGTTAAATTATTAGCCCCACCTATGGAGACAAAATCTCGATTGATTAATTATGGGCTATTAGTGGTTCAAACTAACCCTACTGGAGCGATCAAAGAGGCATGGGCTGAAACAAGTCATTTGCTTTTTACTGTGCTGCTTTTTTTTATTGCACTTAATATTATTTTATATTTGATGTTAGGAAAATGGCTAAGACCTATAACTCCAATGCTTAATGCGATTGAAAAAATGGGTAAAGGTAACTTTTCAGTACGGTTGCCAAAATTTTCTGTACCTGAATTCAAGCTGATTGCAGATAACTTCAATAAAATGGGACTATCTCTTGAGAGCTTTATTAAGGAAAATAATAGACTAGCTTTAATTGCTGAGCAGACAGCTGATGCCGTAATTATTCATGATAGCAATCTAAATGTTTCCTTCTGGAATAGCTCTGCTGAAAAAATGTTTGGATATAAAAAAGTTGAGATTCTGGGTAAATCTGCTATGTTAATTATCCCTAAAAATAGATCTAAAGAACTTACAGAAAATTTCAATACTATTAGTAAAAACAAAATTATTAAAAATTTTGAAACTCAGAGATTAGCAAAAAATGGAATGCTAATTGATGTTTCAATATCTGTATCTGCACTTATTGATCCTAAAAGTAAAAAAATTATTGGAGACATTGTTAGCATTAGAGATATTTCTGAGAAATTAATTGCTAAAAAATCTCAACTACAATTAGAAAAAAATAGACAACTAACCAGAATTATACAAGATCATATTGAGGACGAAAGAAGGAGTCTTGCTCGTGAATTGCACGATGAGTTAGGACAGTATGTTTCGGCTATCAAGATTTTTGCTCAAAATATAACTAATCGATCAAAAGGTAAGGATAATGATATTCAGGAGAGCTCTGTTTCAGTTACAGCTGCAGCCAATCAAATTTACGATGGAATGCATAATATAATTAGAAAGTTACGGCCTGGTTCTCTAGATAATTTAGGCTTAACGGACACGCTAAAAGATCTTGTAGTAACCTGGCAGAATCAACACAAAGGTCTCGATATTGATTTAAGCGTAGATGCTAATTTGGATAACCTAGGTGAGGCTATAAATATTAATGTTTATCGTATTATTCAGGAGGCAATGAATAATTGCCTAAAACATGCAGATGCTTCAAAAGTAAATATTTTAATTGAGATAAAAGATAAAAATCTATATCTAGAGTTTGCAGATAATGGAGTCGGTTTTAATAAAAGTATTTTAATTAAAACTAAACAATTTGGTTTGGTTGGTATTCAGGAAAGAGTTAATTCTTTGAGGGGAAAGTTTGAACTCATTACAAAAAAAAACAAAGGAACTATTCTTAAATGTCATGTTCCTATTAAGTCAATAAGGTCAAAGGCAAAATAATATATGAGTAAAATTAAAGTACTATTAGTAGATGATCATGCCGTAGTTCGAATGGGATTCAGGATGCTCATTAATGCCGAAGTAGATATGGAGGTTATCGGGGAGGCTGAGTCAGGTGAATTGGGTATAAAGTCATATAAAGAGTTGCTGCCTAATTTGGTAATTATGGATATTACAATGCCAGGAATTGGTGGGATTGAGGCAATAGATAGAATTTTAGCTAACGATAAAAATGCAAGAATTCTTGTCTTATCGGCCCATGAAGATTCCGTTCATCCTAAGAGAGTTCTAAAAGCAGGTGCGCTTGGTTATTTAACAAAAAGAAGTGCTGCAGAAGAGTTAATCAAAGCAATACGAGCAGTCCATAGCGGAAAAAAATACTTAGAAGCTTCAATTGCTCAACAAATGGCAATAACAAATATTTCGGGTGAAAATAACCCTGTGGAGGTTTTGTCAGATAGAGAATTTGAAGTATTTATAGCATTAGCAAAAGGAAAAAGTACAAATGAAATAGCAGACACAATGTGTTTAAGTCCTAGAACAGTTGGTACACATCTTTATAATATTAAACAGAAGCTTAATGCAAATAATTCAGCTGAAATTGCTTTAATAGCTATACGATGCGGATTAATGGAGCCTTGATTATCTTCTCGAAGCAAGTAATCCGCTAAGAATAATTAAGCCGATACCAACAAAACCACTCCAGCCGATAGTTTCTTTAAAATAAAATATTCCAATAATAGTTGAAAATACTATTGCTAAATAAGATAGACCTGCATTCCCTAAAGTGTTACCAACTCGGTACGCTCTTGTGATCGCCAATTGGGCTATGGTTGCCGATACACCTAGCAAGAAAAGAAAGAACAAATCGTCTACTCGTGGTTTATGAAACCCGTCTAATAATGAAATTAATCCTGCTCCAATAGTCGAGATTAAAGTGAAATAGAATACTATTCGAATATCTGGCTCCTTAAGTTGTGCCAACTGCGTTACAAATAAATAGGCCATTGCAGCACCAAATCCTGAGGCCAATCCAATAAATCCAGCTAAATAACTTTGATTGTCGATGGTGGGTTTAAGGGTGAAGAAAACACCAATAAAACCCACCAAAATTGCAAGAAATAACCAGTTTTTTACCTTACGTTTAAGTATGAAAGGCATGAGTAAACCAACAAATAAAGGGGAGGTGTAATTTAATGTCATAGCAGTGCTTAGAGGTAAATAGCAGATGGCGTAGAAAAATAATAATAGTGATATGGAGCCAACTACAGAGCGTATTACATGCAATTGTGGGTATTTACTTGAAATAGTTACATTAGTTATTTTCATTATTGCTGTAATTATAATCAAGCTTATTAGTGCCCTATAAAAGACTAATTCATAGGGGCTATAATAATCACCACCAAATTTTACGCAAGCACCCATGATTGAAAAAAATACAGTAGAAATTAGCATCCATTGGACGCCCTTATGAATTCGGAACATAATTAAGTATTAGTGAATTAATGTGTATTAATGATTGAACATTAAGTATAATCTCCCTTTTGATTTATATTATATTTATTTGAGGAGTAAACCGTATGAAAAACCCATTAGACTCGATACAGGGTACGATAATTGCAGGCATAGTAATTCTAGTAGTTTCGTTGGTAATTTTAGATTGGAATGAAATTGGTATGAGCGGCATTTTTGGTGATGCAAGTTCGATTTATCTTGGCTTTATGAGATTCTTTCACGTGATCGCAGGTGTTGCATGGATTGGGTTACTATACTATTTTAATTTTGTTCAGGTACCAGCGCTAAAAGCTGCTGCTGCTGATGGAACTGGGGCTGGCATAACTAAACATGTGGCACCGTTAGCACTTTTATGGTTCAGATGGGCTGCTTTAGCAACATGGGTAGCAGGTGCAGCGTTGCTTGGTGCAAACTTCACTGACGCATTTCTTTTGCAAAATGGATATGAAGCAATAGGGCTAGGTTCATGGATGGGCACAATTATGTTATTCAATGTTTGGGGTCTAATTTGGCCTAACCAACAAAAAATATTGGGCATGAAAAAAGCAACAGATGAAGAAAAGTCTACGGCAAGAAGAGTGGCATTATTGGCATCTAGAACTAACACAATGCTATCAATACCAATGTTGTTATTAATGACCAATGGTTTGTCACACCGAGCATTACTTGGACTGTAAATACAACTAAAGAAAAAAACGGCGGCTTTAGGCCGCCGTTTTTATTTATACTTATGAGTTTAATTAAAAATAGCCTATTAGATACTTACAAAAGATTACCCGTTTCCTTCGAAAAAGGAGAAGGTGTTTGGCTGTTCGATAAACTTGGAAATAAGTATCTTGATGGATTGTCTGGAGTTGCAGTGAACACTTTGGGCCACAATCATCCCGCTATAGTTAGGGCTATATCCAAACAAGCTGCAAAATTAATACATATTTCTAATTATTATCATATTGAGGAGCAATCAATGCTTGCGGCTGCATTGGTAGGTATTTCAAAATTATCTTCAGTATTCTTTTGTAATTCCGGGTGTGAGGCGAATGAGGCAGCAATTAAATTAGCAAGGCTACATGGTCACAAACTAGACATTGATACTCCGAATATTATTGTTATGGAAGGAGGTTTTCATGGAAGAACTATGGGAACTTTATCTGCTTCGGGAGGCAGAAAATATCAAGCTGGATTTGAACCATTAATGTCTGGCTTTATTAGAGTGCCTTTTGATAATCTTGAAGCAATCGAAAGGATTTCAGCCAAGAAAAATAAAGTTGCGGCAATTCTGGTAGAACCTATTCAAGGCGAAGGAGGAATTAATATTCCTGCTAATTTCAATGCCTACTTATCTTCGCTTAGGGATATTTGTGACGAGAATGATTGGTTGCTTATGTTGGATGAAGTCCAGTGTGGCATTGGAAGAACAGGTAAATGGTTTGCACATCAACATTCTGAAATTAAACCTGATGTAATGACATTAGCCAAGGGTTTAGCTTCCGGGGTTCCGATTGGAGCTTGCATTACAAATGATAAGGCTTCTAGTTTGATGACTCCAGGTAAGCATGGCTCTACTTTTGGGGGTAATCCACTTGCTTGCGTTGCAGGATTAACCACATTAGAAGTTATAGAAAAAGAAAGCTTAATTAATAATGCCAATGTGCAAGGTGACTTAATTCACAAGGAATTGACACTTAGAATTGGCGAACATCCTGGCGTAAAATCTATTAGACATATGGGGCTTATGATAGGGGTAGAGTTGTCTGTACCTTGTGTTGATTTAATAAATATCGCTCTAGATGGTAAGTTATTAATTAATGTAACTGCAGATAAGGTTGTGAGACTTCTTCCGTCGCTTGTTATTAAAAAAGAAGAAGTTATGCTGTTAGCTGAGAAGTTAAGCGACTTGATATTAAATTTTTTAGAGAAAAATGATAAATGACTATAAAGCATTTCCTTCAATTTAACGATCTAGATGCATCGGAAATAGAATTTATCTTCGATAAAACAAAATGGATTAAAGAAAAATATAGGGCTTACGAAAAATACTGGCCATTAGTTGATAGAACATTGGTTATGATTTTTGAAAAAGCGAGCACTAGGACACGGCTGTCATTTGAGTCAGGAATGCATCAACTCGGAGGCTCTGCTATATATTTGAACACTAGAGATTCTCAATTAGGAAGAGGGGAGCCTGTAGAGGACGCCGCTCAGGTTATATCAAGAATGAGCGATGCTGTAATGATCAGAACTTTTGAGCAGGATATTATTGAAAGATTTGCAAAGAATTCTAGGGTACCTGTGATTAATGGACTTACAAATGAGTATCATCCGTGCCAGATTTTAGCTGACATATTTACTTTTATTGAGAAAAGAGGATCAATCAAGGGCAGGACTGTTGCATGGATCGGTGATTCAAATAATGTTTGTAACACATGGCTGCAAGCAGCAGAACTATTAGATTTCAATGTTCATGTTTCGACGCCAAAAGGATATGAGGTGGAAGTTGAAAGAGCTGGCCTTTATGGTAGTGATCATTTTGAAGAGTTTGAGGATCCTATGGAAGCCGCAAGAGGTGCACATATTGTTACTACTGATGTATGGACAAGCATGGGCTTTGAAGATGAAAAGAAAGAGAGAATTAAGGATTTTGCTGACTGGCAAGTAGATGAAGATATGATGAAATTAGCTAACAAGAATGCTCTTTTTATGCATTGCTTACCTGCACACAGAGGCGAAGAAGTTACAGCAGAAGTTATTGACGGTCCTCAGAGCATTGTTTGGGAAGAAGCCGAAAATAGGCTACATGTTCAAAAAGCATTATTAGAATATCTTATTACTGGGAAATAAATAGATGATTAAAGATGTTAATAAAATTGTACTCGCTTACTCCGGTGGTTTAGACACTTCGGTAATATTAAAATGGCTACAACAAGAATATGGATGTGAGGTTGTTACTTTTACAGCCGATCTTGGTCAGAAAGAAGAAATAGAGCCAGCAAGATCTAAAGCAAAATCTGCCGGAGTAAAGGAAATATTTATTGAGGACTTGAGGGAAGAGTTTGTAAGGGACTATGTATTTCCAATGTTTAGAGCAAATGCTATTTATGAGGGCGAATATTTGTTAGGCACTTCAATAGCAAGACCTCTTATTGCAAAGAGGTTAGTTGAGATTGCTCATGAGACTGGAAGTAATACAATATCACATGGGGCAACAGGAAAGGGCAATGATCAAGTTAGATTTGAATTGGGTGCTTATGCAATTAATCCAGAGATAAAAGTTATTGCTCCCTGGAGGGAATGGGATCTTTTGAGCAGAGAAAAGCTCTTAAAGTACGCCGAAAATAATAATATTCCAGTAGAAATGAAACATAAGTCAGGTGGAAGCCCATACAGTATGGATGCAAACTTATTGCACATATCTTACGAAGGTAGACATCTTGAGGACCCAAAAAATACACCCGAGGAATCCATGTGGAGGTGGTCGGTAAGCCCAAAAGATGCTCCTGATGATTCCGAAGAAATTACAATAGGTTTTAAAAGTGGAGACCCAATAAGTTTAAATGGGAGTAATAAATCCCCGCATGAGGTTTTAGAGCTTTTAAATAACATAGGCGGAAAGCATGGTATTGGAAGGTTAGATCTAGTAGAAAATAGATATGTGGGAATGAAAGCTAGAGGGTGTTATGAAACCCCAGGAGGAACAATATTATTGAAGGCCCATAGGGCTATTGAGTCACTTACTTTAGATAGAGAGGTTGCTCATTTAAAAGATGAGATGATGCCAAGGTACGCCTCATTAATTTATAATGGATATTGGTGGAGTCCTGAAAGAGTTGCAATGCAAACATTAATTGATCATACGCAGCTTAATGTTAATGGATGGGTAAAGTTAAGTTTTTATAAAGGAAACATAACCATCTTAGGGAGAGATAGCGATAGTTCTCTTTTTGATCCAGAGATCGCAACATTTGAAGACGATGATGGTGCATTCGATCATCAAGATGCAGCTGGATTTATTAAGCTTAATGCTCTAAGACTAAGAATAGCAAACAAAAAAATTAAATTATAAGGAATTATTTATGCCTTCATTTGACATTACATCTAAAGCAAATATGGAAAACATCAAAAATGCGGTTGACGTATCCATGAGAATGATAATCAATCGTTATGATTTTAAAGGAACAAGTGCAAAGGTAGAGTTATTTGAAAAGGAAATGAAGATCGCACTTAATGGAGACTCTGAATTTCAAATTAATCAAATAAAAGATATTCTTTTTCCAGCTATGGAGAAAAAGGAACCTGATAGTTCAAAGAGAATAGATGCAGAAAAAATAGAAACAGTTTCTGGAAGCAAGTCAAAGCAGAACCTAATCATTAAAAGCGGAATCGAGATTGAGCTCGCAAAAGAGATTATTAAAACAATTAAAGAGTCAAAAATTAAGGTTCAAAGTACTATTCAGGGTGATGAGGTAAGAGTTAATGGAGCCAAAAGAGACGTTCTGCAGGAATGTATTTCAACGGTAAAAGAGAAGCATAATAATTTTCCATTACATTTTGGTAACTTTAGAGATTAATTTTCTAGATGGCGTCAACTTTATACGAAAAAATATTTAAAAGACATGTTGTTCGTGAAGATAACGACACCTTTTTAATTTATATAGATCGCCATTTAATACATGAGGTTACTAGCCCTCAGGCATTTGAAGGTCTTAGAAATGCGAATAGGTCAATTTGGCGAACGAATTCAATTCTGGCTGTCCCAGATCACAATGTTCCCACGACGGACAGAAAGCAAGGTATTTTAGACCCAGTATCAAAGATTCAGGTAGATACTTTAGATAGCAATTGTGATCAATACAAATTAACTCAGTTCAAAATGAATGATAGACGCCAAGGCATTGTTCACGTTATTGGTCCTGAGCAAGGATCAACTCTTCCGGGGATGACAATTGTATGCGGCGATTCTCATACCAGTACTCATGGGGCTTTTGGGTCATTAGCAATGGGGATTGGAACATCAGAGGTTGAGCATGTCCTTGCTACACAATGTTTAATTGTGAGAAAGTTTAAAACTATGCAACTTAATGTTGAAGGGTCCGCTGGCGGTAATATTTCCGCTAAGGATATTGCACTTCATATTATTGGGAAAATAGGCACTGCGGGAGGTAATGGCTATGCAATAGAATTCTCTGGGACTGCAATAACAGACTTGAGCATGGAAGGCCGGATGACATTGTGTAATATGGCGATTGAAGCTGGTTCAAGAGCTGGTTTGATAGGAGTTGACTCAAAAACTGTCGAGTACTTAAAGGGCAGACCATTCTCTCCAAATGGAGATCTATGGAATAAAGCAGTTGATGATTGGGAAGATTTAGTAAGTGACGAAGGTGCAACTTTTGATAAGGTTATCAATATAGACGCATCAATAATTGAGCCACAGGTAACATGGGGGACTTCTCCTGAAATGGTATGTGGAATAAATGAAAAGATACCTAATCCAAAACAACAGACAAAAGAATCAAATCAAAAAGGCTATGAAAGGGCACTGGAGTATATGGGGCTAGAACAAGGCACTAATATCACTGACATTTACCTCGATAAGATTTTTATTGGATCATGTACAAATTCAAGGATAGAAGATCTAAGAGTTGCCGCTAATATTGTTAAAAAAAGAAAAGTAGCAAAAAATATCAAGCAAGCATTAGTGGTTCCAGGGTCAGGATTAGTGAAGTTGCAGGCTGAGAAAGAAGGCCTGGATAAAATATTTATCGAGGCGGGTTTTGAATGGCGCGAGCCAGGCTGCTCTATGTGCCTTGCTATGAATGCTGACAGATTAGAAAATGAGGAAAGGTGTGCTTCTACCTCTAATAGAAATTTTGAAGGCAGACAGGGTAAAGGTGGAAGGACTCATTTAGTAAGCCCTCAAATGGCAGCTGCAGCAGCCATATATGGAAGGTTTATAGATGTTAGGAAACTTGAATAATGTTGCCAATAATTAAACATGAAGGCATTGTCATACCACTGGATAGATCAAATGTGGATACTGATGCAATTATTCCTAAACAGTTTTTAAAGTCTATTAAAAAGTCAGGTTTTGGCCCTAATTTATTCGATGAATGGAGATATTTAGACCAAGGGGAGCCTGGTAAAGAACTAACTGTAAGAAAAATTAATCCTGAATTTGTTTTAAATAAACTTCAATATAAAAACGGGACTATTTTGTTGGCTAGAGAAAACTTTGGCTGTGGATCAAGCAGGGAGCATGCTCCTTGGGCCCTATTAGACTACGGTATTAGGATTATATTGGCACCAAGTTTCGCCGATATTTTTTATGGTAATTGCTTTAAAAATGGGATTCTTCCAATCCTTATCAATAAAAATATAACAGATTTATTTTTTGAAAAAGCTGAAAGTGAAGAGGGTTTAAGGTTAAATATTGATCTAGAAAATCAAAAAATTATTGATGGTAGTGATAGCTATAGTTTTGATGTTGATTCATTTAAAAAATATTGCTTGCTAGAGGGCTTAGACGAAATTGGTTTAACATTAAAGCATAAAGCTGACATTAAGAGTTTTGAAAATAATTATCATAGCCAGTTCCCCTGGCTTACTAAATAGGAAGGTTTATGAAAATTGCAGTTTTACCTGGAGATGGAATTGGGCCTGAGATTATTAAGCAAGCTGTTAAAGTTCTTGATGCTTTCGGCTTGACTGACTCAATTGAATATGCCCCAATTGGAGGTGCAGGATACGATGAATTTAAAGACCCCCTCCCTGAAAAAACTCTTAATATTGCTTTAAATGCAGATGCTGTATTACTTGGTGCTGTTGGCGACTGGAAGTTTGATAAACTTCCAAGAGATATGCGTCCTGAGAGAGGCTTACTTAGAATTAGACAGGCTCTTAATTTGTTTGCTAATTTAAGGCCTGCAATAATGTTTCCTGAATTAGTTCATACATCAAGTCTAAAGCCAGAAGTTGTTTCAGATCTGGATATTATGATTATCAGAGAGCTGACAGGTGATATTTATTTTGGTCAACCGCGTGGAATTTCAATTAATGAGAATGGGGAGCAAGAAGGTATTAACACAATGCGTTACTCGGAGTCTGAGATTAGAAGAATTGCTCATGTAGCATTTATAATAGCAGATAAAAGAGCTAAAAAACTATGTTCAGTTGATAAGGCAAACGTTCTTGAAGTAACTGAATTATGGAGAAAAATTGTTACTGAAACTGCAATTGATTATCCTAATGTTGAGCTTAGTCACATGTATGTTGATAATGCAGCTATGCAGCTAGTTCGAAATCCAAAACAATTTGACGTTATTGTAACTGGCAATATTTTTGGTGATATATTATCGGATCAAGCATCAATGCTGACTGGATCTATAGGTATGTTACCCTCAGCTTCGTTAGATAAAAATAACAAAGGTATGTACGAGCCTAGCCATGGTTCGGCACCAGATATAGCAGGTAAAAATCAAGCTAACCCTCTTGCAACAATTCTGTCATTGGCAATGATGTTTAAATATACATTTAATGATCAGGTTAAGTTTGATGAAATTGAAAGCGCCGTTAAAAAAGTACTTCATGACGGTTACCGAACAGCTGATATTTATTCAGATGGTAATAAATTATTGGGATGTGAAGAGATGGGTGATGCTGTTGTTGAAAGACTAAAGGGATAAAAATGAAAAAAGTTGGCTTTGTTGGTTGGAGAGGAATGGTTGGTTCTGTTTTATTAGACAGAATGAAAGAAGAAGATGATTTTAATAATATTAACGCCTTCTTTTTCACTACATCACAATCTGGAATGAGTGGCCCGGAAATTATTAATGGAGAAAAAATTCTATTAGACGCTTACTCTATTAAAAATCTTTCGCAAATGGATATTATCCTTTCATGCCAAGGTGGAGATTACACTAAAAAAGTTTATATAGATCTAAAAAAAGAAAACTGGGATGGTCACTGGATTGATGCTGCCTCCACTTTAAGAATGAACAATGAATCATTGATTGTTCTTGACCCAATCAATGGACTATCAATTAATAACGCATTAAAAAATGGGACTAAAACCTGGGTAGGTGGAAATTGCACCGTATCTCTTATGCTCCTTGCATTACATGGCTTACTTAAAGAGGGTGCGATAGAATGGGTTTCAAGCATGACCTATCAGGCCGCTAGCGGGGCAGGCGCAAAAAATATGAAAGAGTTGTTAGTCCAAATGGGTCAGCTTCATTCATCAACTGAATCAGAAATAAAAAAAGTAGATTTTAATATACTTGATATCGATAAAATGGCATTAGAAAAAATGCATTCTTCCGATTTTAGTATAGAAAATTTTCAGGTTCCGCTTGCAGGTAATTTAATACCATGGATTGATCAGGATCTTGGTGGTGGACTAAGCAAAGAGGAGTGGAAGGGACAATTCGAAACAAATAAGATCCTAATAAATGATTATGAAAAAATTAATGTTGATGGGTTATGTACCCGAGTTGGATCAATGCGCTCTCATAGTCAAGCACTAACTATAAAACTTAAAAAACATTATGAGTTAACAGAAATTAATGATTTAATTAAATCTGCTAACAAATGGGTAAAGCTAGTTCCTAACGAGAAGGAAGCAAGTATAAATAACCTAACCCCGGCAGCAATTTCGGGGAGCCTAAATATTGCAATTGGAAGAATAAGGAGGTTAGCTCTAGGTGATAATTTAATATCGGCATTTACCGTTGGAGATCAATTACTGTGGGGTGCTGCCGAGCCCTTAAGAAGAATGTTGCAAATTTTAATTAAATAAGGATAAATAAATTGATTGCGAAGCATATAAAATTTTTACTGATTTGTTTTGTCACTCTATTTTCAATAAATGCGCATTCACTCCAATTAGGTAAAATTATTTTTAAATCTAATCAAAACTCACCATTAGATGTATCAATTCAAGTTAACCTTTCCAGCGAAGATAAAATAGATCAATTAAAACCATCTATTGCACCAAAGGAGAATTATGATTCCCAAGGTATTGAGAGAACAAAAATCCATAATGATATTGTACTGTCATTAACTTCTCAAAAAAAAAATAAGGCCACATTAAGACTAACTAGCAAAAATCCAGTTACCGAACCATTTCTCGATTTATTAATTCAAATCGAATCACCAAGTGGAAAAATTCTAAAGGAATACACTCTCCTCCTGGACCCCCCATCCAGTGTAACCCCTAGAAAAAAAATTCAAGAAAAAAAAGTAGAAAAAAAAGAGATCTCCCTAAAGGTAAAGAGTAAGCCAGAGAAAATAAAAAAAGTTGAGACTAAAAAAATAGTTCAAAAAAAATCAAAAATAAAAACTAGTGAAAAGAGAAAAACAGTTACAGCAATACCAGGAAAAACATTATTTCAGATAGCAAGAGAAAATTCTATTGCCGGAATTACCACAGAACAGATCGTAATTGCAACATATCAGACAAATCCAAATTCATTTGATAGTAATCTTAACGGCTTGATAAAAGGCAAGAAATTGAAATTACCCTTGCGTGACTACTACAAAAAATTATCCCATCTTGAGGCAAGAAAAATTCTTGAGCGAGAGAATATCGCCTGGAAAAATATCTCATACCCACAAAAGCAAAAAAATATAAAAAACGTAATTAAAAAAAAGAAAAAATTAGATGAGCTATCTAGGCTAAAAAAAGAGCTTGAAACTGTAAATAGAAAGCTACTAGAAAAAGAACAAGCATTAAATGCAATGGCGAAGACCAATAAGCCAACAATTAAGCCAAAGGATGTTGAAGTTAAACTTCCAGAGATTGTTCCTGGAACTATTAAAGAAATTAAGGATGAGTTGGCTGAACCCATTGTTAAAAATGAATCTAATGCATTTATTTCATCTATTACCGATCAAAATAAAAATATTATTAAAGAAGTTATTATTGATGACGAAGCAGATAACAGCTCAATTAAACCTGTTTTTGTTTTGTTGCTCCTCTTTCTTCTTACTTTGTTGCTTGGTTTGTTATTTATCGTTAGAAAAAGAAAGAAAGAAATTAATGCTGATCATTTCTCAGATTTATCAGATACTTTTGAAGTTAGAGATCCTGAAGAAAATCAATTTATGACAGAGACAAATTCAACGCATGATGATTTGTCACAAAAAAATTCAGTTAATCAGAGGGATGTTGATGATACTAGCTTATCTATTGACGATAGTTTTCCTTCTGATAGTAACAGGGATAATGAGCCAAGATGACAATATAAATGATTAATTCATTTGTATTATTTTTGAGCTTATTGATTTTATTTATTCTTGGAAAAGTATCTTTTACTTCCCAGGTATTTATTTTCTTTTTTCTTTTTTCTCTAGCTCGTTTTAATAAGCTATCAACACTTGCCTTGATCAATAAGATAAAATATTTCTTATTAGCATTGACCTTAATTTATTCATTAACTACTCCTGGTGAATTGCTATTTTATTATTCTTTTATTTCAATTTCATATGAGGGAATATTTATGGCGATAGAAAACTTATTGCGCCTTATTAATATTTTTATGCTGGTAATGATTTTATTAAATGTATTGCCTAAGGATTTCTTCGTGAGATTTCTGATAAAACTTTGCTATCCATTTATTCTTTTAGGAGCTAATATTGAGCGTCTATCTGCTAGGCTTTATCTTACCTTTGAATATTTAGAAGTTTTTAAAAAATATGAATTTAAATTTTCTAGAATTAGCGAAAATATAGCAGAGCAATTAGATAGTAAGAATATTAATCGACTAAATAATAAAATTATCCTTATTAGGCCTGAACTAAGTGATTATATTTGGGTAATAATTTTTATTATTTTAATTTCTTTTATTCAATTCTTAATATTATGAGAATTGCTGCTTCAATAGAATATGATGGACAATCTTTTTGCGGATGGCAAAGGCAGCCTGATGCTCCAAATGTTCAGAGCTTAATTGAACTCGCTCTATCTTCCATTACTCAATCAAAAATTACTATTTATGCTGCAGGACGAACTGACTCTGGAGTTCATGCACTTGGCCAAATAATTCATTTTGATACTGATGTTTTTAGACCAATTAGTGCTTGGATAAAGGGTGTTAATTCATTGCTACCCAGTTCGATAAGAGTTATATGGGCTCAAGAAGTTCCAGATGAGTTTCATTCAAGATATTCCGTGATAGCAAGAGAATACCAATACGTTCTTATTAATAATCCAATAAACTCTGCTCTATGGAATTCATATGCTGGATGGAATTATTATGCGTTAGATTATAATTTAGTTCAGCAAGCGTGTATTAAATTTATTGGTGAGCATGATTTCAGTTCGTTTAGATCTTCAGAGTGTCAGGCGGCTTCTCCAGTAAGAGATATATACTTTTTTGATGTCAAACGCTTTGGCGATGATTATATCTTTACAATTCAGGCTAATGGTTTTTTGCACCATCAAATAAGAAATATGATTGGGGCAATAATTCTAGTTGGACGTGAATTGAAGGACCCTGATTTTATTAATTTATTACTGACTCAAAAAGATAGATCAAAAGCCCCCCCCACTTTTATGCCAAATGGTTTATATCTAACGAATATAAAGTATGATAATAAATGGGGCTTACCATCAGCAAACAACAAACTTAAATTTTTTGGAAGATCAGATTGATAGCTAAGGTTAAATTTTGTGGTATTACTAATTTAGACGATGCAATTACTGCATCTGAGTTAGGAGCCAATGCATTGGGGTTTGTTTTTTATCCAAAGAGCTCTAGATTCATAAGTCCAAAAAAAGCAAATGAAATCATTCAAAAACTACCCCCATTTATTTCGACGGTCGGTTTATTTGTTAATCAAAGTAAACTAGAAGTTGAAGACACGATTAAGGCCTGCCCATTAAATTTACTCCAGTTCCATGGGGACGAAGATGAACTATTCTGTAAGCAGTATAATTTACCCTATATAAAAGCAATTTCGATGAAACCTGACGTAAATTTGTTAAAATGTATTGAGGAGTATGATTCCGCAAAAGCTCTTTTACTTGATTCGTACTCAAGGAAAACAAGAGGGGGGAGTGGTAAAGTATTTGATTGGAAGTCGATCCCACTAAACACATCAAAACCGTTTATAGTTGCTGGGGGGTTAAATCCAAATAATGTGAAAAGTTTATTGGAATTAATAGGCCCATATGGTGTCGATGTTAGTAGTGGAATAGAACGTGGTAAGGGCTTAAAGGATTATCAGTTAATGAAAGAATTTATTTTAGGAGTTACAAATGCAGGCCTATGATTTACCCGATGCTTTTGGCCATTTTGGTCAGTTTGGTGGAACCTTTGTAGCTGAGACGCTTGTCGAAGCATTAGATGAATTAAAGGAAATTTACGATAAATTCAAGGACGACCCTGACTTCTTAAATGAATTTCATCATGATTTAAAGCATTTTGTTGGGAGACCAAGCCCAATTTACTTTGCCGAGAGACTTACAAACCAAATTGGCGGCGCAAAAATTTTTTTAAAAAGAGAGGATTTAAATCATACCGGAGCACACAAGGTAAATAATACCGTCGGCCAGGCTTTATTAGCAAAAAAAATGGGTAAACCGAGAGTAATTGCAGAGACTGGTGCCGGTCAACATGGCGTTGCAACAGCTACTATAGCTGCTAGGTTAGGTCTCGAGTGCGTTGTGTATATGGGGTCAGAGGATATAAAGAGACAGTCTCCAAACGTTTATAGAATGAAGTTATTAGGTGCTACAGTAGTGCCAGTTGAAAGTGGTTCTAAAACATTAAAAGATGCATTAAATGAGGCATTAAGGGATTGGGTTACCAATGTATCAGATACTTTTTATATTATTGGGACTGTTGCTGGGCCCCATCCTTATCCCATGATGGTAAGAGACTTTAATTCAGTTGTAGGCAAGGAATGCAGAACACAGATGCCAGATTTAACTGGCAGACAGCCAGATGTTATTTTAGCTTGTGTGGGCGGTGGCTCAAATGCTATGGGAATATTTTATCCTTATATTGATGATAAAAATGTACGATTAATAGGAGTAGAAGCTGCGGGTGATGGAATTGAAACAGGTAGGCATGCAGCGCCTTTAACATCGAATAGTCCTATAGGGGTTTTACATGGAAATAGAACGTATTTAATGCAAAATGATGAAGGGCAAATTATAGATACTCATTCAGTTTCTGCTGGCTTAGATTATCCCGGCGTAGGTCCTGAACATTCATGGCTTAAAGATTCTGGTAGGGCAGAATATGTTGCTGTAACAGATGACGATGCATTAAAAGCATTTCATAATCTCTGTTTGATTGAGGGTATTATCCCCGCCTTAGAAACAAGCCATGCCTTAGCGTATGCAGAAAAACTCGCAGCAACAATGTCTAAGGAGCAAATTATTTTAGTTAATTTATCAGGTAGGGGCGATAAGGATATCAATATAGTTGCAGGACTTGCAGGACTTACTCTATAAATTATGTCAAAAATTAAAACTACCTTTCTTCGTTTAAAAAATGAAAATAAA
>Ga0114997_10001604_pt1 | contig 18590 bp, 21 predicted proteins | sample ArcticOcean_MG_C_2_FD_87045 | JGI IMG/M metagenome (GOLD analysis project Ga0114997, IMG submission 87045) | Marine microbial communities from western Arctic Ocean - ArcticOcean_MG_CB4_136 | ecosystem: Environmental > Aquatic > Marine > Oceanic | place: Arctic Ocean: Canada Basin | collected...
CAAAAACAAAAAATCTTAAAGAGGAATGTCAAAAAGCAGATATATTAGTTGCGGCAGTTGGAGTGGCCAATCTAGTAAAAGGTGATTGGGTAAAAAAAGATTCAATTATAATCGATGTCGGTATTAATAAAGTTGGAGACAAAATAGTAGGAGATGTTAATTTTGATGAAGTAAAAGATAAAGTAAAAGCTATAACACCTGTTCCAGGTGGGGTGGGTCCAATGACTATTGCATGTTTATTAAAAAATACCTTGGAATGTTTTAAAGGTCGTTAGATTTATCTTTATCAATATTTAAATATTTACTTCTTCTGAATCTTATTACCACAGTAGCTAAAGAAACAATTAAAATAGCGGAAGCCAAATAAATTAAATTAGCCGGGTCAGATTCTTTATCCTGTAAAATTATATATCTTGCTAATGCTGTTATTGCAATTATCAAAGGATAAATAACCCTAACGGCCCTTGATTCCCAGTAAGATCTTACCAAGCCAATTACCTCAATATAAATAAACATTAAAAGTAAATCCGCTAAAGTAACAGTTTGTGACTCATACATTTTATTAATCTCTAAAAGAAAGGCAATTATTGTTGAAATTAAAACTATTATTACTGCTACTAATTGAATATTTCGAATCGCTGAGTTCATAAGAGTAATTCTACCAGATTTTCTAGGCTTTGTTTAACTGTTTTGAATGGTATTTAATAAATTTTTCTATTTTTGATTTGTTAAAAGTTTTATTTTCTTCAAAAGAAACTTTTTTCATTGAATATGCTTTGTTTTTAGTCCTTCTTGATAAAATTGTAACATTGCCTTTATATAAACTTAAGACAATTTCCCCCACAACTTGGCTTCTTTTCTTATCTACGATTTTCTGCAATTTAATTCTTCTTTTTGAAAACCAATAGCCATTGTAAACAAGCTCTGCATATTCTGGCATTACCCTTTCTTTATTGTGGGCAGTATTTTTGTCTAATGTAACAGACTCCATAGCTCTGTGAGCAATATATAAAATGGTGCCACCTGGAGTTTCATAAACACCTCTAGATTTAATTCCAATAAATCTATTTTCTACTAGATCTACCCTGCCAATTGCATTTTTACCCGCTAAAAAATTTAATTTTTCCAAAAGTTTTTCAGGACTTAATTTTTTTCCATTTATGGCTACTGGGTCACCATTTCTAAATGCAATTTTAATTTTGGTTTTTTTATTAGGTGCTTTTTCAGGAGAAACAGTTCTCTGAAAAATAAATTCTGGAGCAGAGTTTTTTGGATTTTCTAACACCTTACCTTCAGTTGAAGTATGAAAAATATTGTCATCTATAGAAAATGGTGGCGCCCCCCTTCCATCTCTCTGAATAGGAATTTTATTTTTTTTCGCATATTTAATTAAATCTGTTCTTGATTGTAATTTCCACTCTCTCCAAGGTGCAATCACTTTTATTTTTTTGCCAAAAAAGGCATATCCTAATTCGAATCTAATCTGATCATTACCTTTGCCTGTTGCCCCGTGTGAGACAGCATAAGCGTTATACTTTTTTGCAATATCTATTTGTCTTTTGGCAATTAGAGGTCTAGCTATTGAAGTTCCTAATAAATAAGCACCTTCATAAACTGCGTGTGCTCTTATCATTGGAAAAACATAATCTTTAACAAATGTACTTTTGAGATCTTCAATTATTATTTTCTTTACACCAAGTATTTTCGCATTTCTTATTATCTTTTTCTTGTCTAATTCTTGACCAATATCTGAAGTATAAGCAATAACTTCAGCTTTATAGTTTTCTTGAAGCCATCTTAATATTATAGATGTATCAAGCCCCCCCGAATAAGCTAAGACAATTTTTTTCATTTAATTACAGCTTTTCCTTGCAGTATTATAAGCTTTCGTAAACCCCATCATTGAATAATGGTCTGTAGTTTCTGCACCTTTATCAGTTCTAGCTTTAACTATTAAATTTGTTGCTCTTTTCATTAGTTTTACGAAATTTTGTTCCTCCTTAGAATCTAACAACCAAGCAAAATCATTTTGTGAAAAAAAAGTATAATTATTTTTACCAGAACTTGCGGTTACAGATGAAGGTTTGTATGCATGACCGCTTGTCATACTAATTTCATTATTTATATTTTCACTTGGTCTAAATGTAACAAATATTCTTGAATCTTTTCTTGCAATTGAAGAGGGAGCTCTTTTTACTGGAGAAGACTGTGCGAAGCAAATTTTACCTTTATCAGTTTCCGATGTGTAACTCTCCCAATTTTTATACTTACCTGTTGATCTCGGTGAATTAGCATTTGCCTCAAAAGCAAAAAAAACTAAAATAAATAAAGTAATTATTTTTTTTAAAATCATATATTTTATTTTTATACTAAAAATGAGCTATTTCAATAGTTTGAATTAAGGTGCAGGATTAGGATTATTATTGTGTATTAAATTAATCTTATCCATCATTTCATCAGTAAGATCTACATTAATACTTTCAATATTTTCTTTTAATTGTGCCATCGTAGTTGCTCCGATAATATTACTAGTAACAAATGGCCTTGAATTAACGAAAGCCTGAGCAAGCTGCACCATTGTAATATTATACTCGTTAGCTAATTTATAATATTCATCATATGCTTTCATTGCCATAGGATTAATCATTCTTTCCCAGCCTTTGAATAGAGTCATCCTAGAATCTTTGGGCATTTCCCCACGTCTATATTTGCCAGATAAAGCTCCAGCAGCCAAAGGATAATAAACAAGTAAGCCACATTTTTCTCTAATAGAAATTTCTGACATTCCGATCTCGTAAGTTCTATTAACTAAACTATAAGGATTTTGTACCGACATCATTCTTGGTAAATTTTTATTTTTTGAAGTTTCTAAATATTTTGATAAACCATATGGAGTTTCATTCGACATTCCAATGTACCTAATTTTTCCACTCTTAATAAATTTTTCTAAGGCTTTTAAAATTGACTCAAAATCATTCCAGTCTTTTTCTTCTTCGTTAACCTTAAATTCTCTTACTCCAAAACAATTTGTAGTTCTTTCGGGCCAATGTAGTTGGTATAAATCTATATAATCTGTCTTCAACCTTTTTAGACTTCCTTCAATAGCTTCACCTAATTTTTTTTCAGAAAAACTATTGGCCCCATCTCTTATCCACTCAATACGAGGTCCAGCCACTTTAGACGCTAAAATAATTTTTTCTCTGTTTTTCTTTTTTTCAAACCAATTTCCAATCATTTTTTCAGTCTTACCGTAGGATTCTGGAGTTGGAGGAACTGAATATATCTCTGCAGTGTCAAAAAAATTTACTCCTTGGTCTACAGAATAATCCATTTGTTCAAAAGCGTCTTTTTCAGTATTTTGAGTTCCCCAAGTCATAGTTCCAAGACAAATCAGACTTACATCTACATCTGTATTACCAAGTTTTTTAAATTTCATACATATTTCATAGTTTTTTTAATTCAATTCTTCGTACTTGAAAAGAATTAAAAAGGGCTTATATTGTATTGTAGTTATGGAATTTAACAAACAAACATCAACAACACGTTCTACAGCCTCAGAAGCCATCATTGATCAGGGCTTAAGAGCCCACATGTTAAAAGTTTATAATTACATGGCTTCAGGTGTGTTACTAACTGGATTTGTAGCTTTAATATTTTTTAAAATGGCAGTTGTCACAGGAGAAGGTGGCCAAATAACCGGTGTAACAAATTTTGGAAACACAATTTATAATTCAGGATTGAAATGGGTATTTATGTTGGCTCCATTAGGCGTAGTTATTTATATGAGTTTTGGCATAGCTAGAATGTCCGCCTCTAAAGCACAAACTCTTTTTTGGGTTTTTGCCGCCCTTATGGGAGCGTCTCTTTCATCAATTTTTGTAATTTATACAGGTGCCAGTATTACTAGAGTTTTTTTTATTACAGCGGGTACGTTTGGTGCCATGAGTATATATGGATACACAACTAAAAAAGATTTAACAAAACTGGGCTCTTTTTTAATGATGGGTTTGTTTGGGATTATTATCGCATCAGTCGTAAATATATTTATGAAATCTACAATGATGTATTTTATAATATCTATTATAGGAGTTTTAATTTTCGTTGGATTGACTGCTTACGATACTCAAAAAATTAAAAACATGTATCTTGCAAGTGATAGTGGAGAGTTAATGGGAAAAAAAGCTGTGATGGGCGCCCTTACGCTTTACCTTGATTTTATAAATTTATTTATAATGTTACTACGTCTTTTTGGACAAAGAAGATAATCTTTACTTTTTAGCCCTCAAGTTATTCCAACTTACTTTTGTTATAAGTCTGTTAAGATTTTCTGATTTTTCTATAATATTTCCATTGTTATCCTTAATCAAAAATTTCTCATTAAAATGACTAGGCTTTAAATTTTTTAATATTCTAATAACAGGTTTTTCCGAAGCTCTTTGATATACGTCAAAAGATATTTCCCTTGAGCCAGAAGAAAGGCTATAATCCTTCCAATTTCCATTAGACACCATTTTTGCATAAAGATTTAGAATAGACTGAAGTTCTTGTTTGACAAAAAATTTTTCTTTAATTCTTTTTTTTAAATCATTATTGACTACTAGTTTTAAATTTTTCATATTTTATATTTATTTATCAATGGCAATTGTAATGCAGTAAAAATAAAAGTTAGTGGCAAAATTCCCCATACTTTGAAATTAACCCACATAATTTCAGATTGGGTTCTCCATATTATTTCGTTTATAAAGGCCAAAAAAATAAAAAAATATGCCCATCTATTATTTAATTTATTCCAACCAAAATCATTAAGTTGAAAAGACTTTTTAAAAAAATATTTAAGAAAGTTTTTATTAAAGACTCTTCCTAAGAGAAGCGTGGCCGCAAAAGCTAAATTTATAACTGTGGGCTTAATATATAAAAAAATTGGATTATTAAAATATAATGTTAATCCACCAAAAAAGGAAATAATTATCCCACCTATTAATGGAATATAGGGAATTTTTTTTTCAATAAAGTAGGATAATGCAACAGCTACAATAGTTGCTATTATTAAAGGAGGTATTGCTACAATTAAGTTATTGCCACTTTTATAATAAATAGTAAAAAAAATTAATAACGGACCAAAATCAGTGATAAATTTAAGTAAAGACTTATTCACATAGTAATAATAGCACAAATATGTTTTTTAATAAATTTATATATTGATTTTTTCAAAAAAATTATTATCTCTTACTAATGGCAATTAACAAAGCAAAATTTTCTATTGGAGAAATTGTTAAGCATAGGCATTTCGACTTTAGGGGTGTGATATATGATGTTGACTTCGAATTTAATAATTCTGAAGAGTGGTATCAGTCGATACCCAGAGAAGTGAGACCAAGAAAGAACCAGCCTTTTTATCATCTTCTTGCCGAGAGCAACGATGTCACCTATGAGGCATACGTTTCAGAACAAAATTTATTAATGGATCACTCAGGTAAGCCTGTTAAGCATCCCTTAATAGGTGAAATATTTACGGGCAAAAAAGGAACAAATTATTTTAAACCTTCTAACTAGAGATTTAAGTAAATTAGCCATAAAATTAACAATATTCACCCAGATCTCTGCCACAGATTTTGTTTAGCTTTTACAACACCTAATTGGGAATTTAGTCACAATCTCTTTAACTCCCTCATAATTCTCAATTAGGCATAAAATGCACCTTCACTTAAAATTAATATTATTATAATTAAATAGATATGTTTAAAAATTTTTCTTTTAATTTTATTTATTTCTTCATAGATAAAACAATTAAATTTATTAATTCTATTTTTTTTATAGTTTTAGCTTTTGCTTTAACATTTGCACTAATACTTTCTCCACCAGATTATTTACAAGGAGATGTGGTTAGAATAATGTATGTGCACGTTCCATCTGCTTGGATAGGTCTAGCGTGCTACTCAACTATAGCAGCACTTTCTGTTCTTTATTTTATTTTCAAAATTAAAAATTTTATTTTAATTAATAAAAGTATTGTCTCAATTGGATTTCTATTTACTTGCTTGGCAGTTGTTACTGGCTCAATATGGGGGCAACCTACTTGGGGAACCTGGTGGGCTTGGGATGCAAGACTAACTTCAATGATAATTTTAATGTTTTTTTATTTGCTTTATATTTCAGCTTTAAAATTTATCAAACCTGATAATTTATCGACAAAAATTTCATCTATAATCGCAATAGTTGGAGCTATAAACATCCCCATTATTAAGTATTCGGTTGAATGGTGGAATACTTTACATCAGCCAGCTAGCATTAAATTAAATGGAACAAGTTCTATTCATTCATCAATGTTGCTACCATTATTATTAATGTTATTAGTATTATTGCTGTATAGTGGGCTAATTTTTTTAATGAAATATAAAACAGAAATCATTAGAATAAAGAAAAAAAATATTAAAAGATTATGATTGTAAATTTAATTTCTATGAATGGCTTAGGCTTTTATGTGTGGTTGTCTTTTGGGATAACTTTAGCAAGTTGTGCTTTAGTTTATTTTAAAACAAAAAAAACTTTACGAAAATACGAAAAAGATTTTGTTGCTGAACTTAACAAGTTATCAAACTCAGAAAAGAAAATAGTTTTAGCAAAATCTAAAATAGCAAATCAAGTTTTCGCATTACATAAAAAAGTAGTTTAAAGCATTTTTAAATGCTAACAAAAAAAGTAAAAAAAAGAATAATATTCTTATCTTTGCTATCCTTATTGTCGATACTTTGTATTTTTTTTATCATAAAAACCTTAAATACTAATTTACTTTATTTTCGTACTCCTACTGACATAAGTCAAAATGCCGATATTAAAATTGAAAAATCTATGAGATTAGGAGGAATGGTTAAACTGAATTCATTAATTGCATCAGACAAAGATATAAAATTTATCATCACTGATTTCAAAAATGAAATTAACGTGAGTTTTAGTGGTTCAGTTCCAAATTTATTTTCAGAAGGTAAAGGCGTTATAGCTGAAGGAAAACTAAAAGATAAAAAATATTTTATCGCGGAAAGAATATTAGCAAAACACGATGAAAATTATATGCCACCAGAATTAAAAAAGGTACTTAATAAAAATGCTAAGTAATATTGGAAATAGCTTAATTACTATAAACCTATTCTTAACTCTTTCTATTATTTATGTCTCAGCAAATAATCTAAAAAATTATAAAGTTATTTCCAGCAGACTTTTTAAATTATCTTTGTATCAAACCACAGTTACAATAATGAGTTTTTTTACATTAATTACTGGATTTATAATTTCAGATTTTTCTTTGACTGCGGTTTTTCAAAATTCTCACACGTTGAAACCATTGTTTTATAAAATTTCTGGAAGCTGGGGAAACCATGAAGGAAGTTTGTTGCTTTGGATTAATGTATTAGTAATATTTTCTTATTTGTTTCTTTTGCTTAACAAAAAGTCTAATAACAATTACAAAATTTTAACTTTACTAATTCAAAATATTTTAATTTTCGGATTTCTTTTGTTCTTATTCGCGAATTCAAACCCATTTAGTTTAATTGTTCCCGCTCCTTTAGAAGGTATGGGTTTAAATCCAATACTTCAGGACCCCGCACTAGCCATTCATCCTCCAATGCTTTACATAGGTTTCGTTGGATCTTCAATTTACTTCTCAGCTGCGATTTCTTCTTTGTTAAGTGAGTACAAAGGAAAATCATTTGCACAATCTATTAGACCATGGGTCTTAGTTTCCTGGAGCTTTCAAACACTTGGTATCATAATTGGTTCTATATGGGCTTATTATGAACTGGGTTGGGGAGGATTTTGGTTTTGGGATCCCGTAGAAAATGCATCTTTAATGCCATGGTTTGCTATGACAGCTTTATTGCATTCTCTTACAGTTTTGCAAAATAAAAATGCATTATATTCTTGGGTTATTGTTTTATGTCTTTCAACATTTACTTTAAGTGTAACAGGAACATTTCTAGTAAGATCGGGGGTGCTCAACTCTGTCCATACATTTGCCAGCGATCCATCTAGAGGGCTGTATATACTTATTTTTTTATCTTTAATGATTTTTTCGTCTTTATTTATTTATCTTAAAAAATCAACTAATGAAAATTATCGTTTGAAAGGTAATAGCAGAGAGACTTTCATATTAGTTAATAATTGGTTCATGGCCTTTTTTTTATTTACTGTTTTGATTGGTACAGTTTATCCAATTTTTACAGAAGTAATTAGCAATACTAAAATTTCAGTAGGCCCTCCATTTTATAACATTGTGATTATTCCTATTATCATTCCTTTTTTATTTTTTATGGCTTTAGCACCAAATTTACAATGGACTAAAAAAGTTTTTACTTTAATAATAATTTTAGCTCTAGCTTCCTTTTTAAATCTAGTGATTATATATTTTTTTAAAAAATATAGCCTATTGTCTAACTTAATAGTTATCTCCTCAATCTTTTTAATAATTTACTCTGCAAAGGATTTACTTTCTTCACTAAAAAATAAAAGTTTTCCGAATTTATCTAGAATATTTTCTCATTTAGGTTTCGGCTTGCTCATTTTTTTTATATCTATAAATCATAATTTTACAATAGAAGAAGATTTTAATTTGAAAGTTGGCGATAAAAAAAAATTTGAAAATTACAGTATTCATTTTGTATCTTTAAAAACAGATAAAAAACAAAACTACAAATCTATTACTGGAATATTTAATATTAATAATTTGAATAGTTTATCTACAAAAGAACTTACTCCAGAAATAAGAATTTACAGTCAACCAGAAACTTTGACGTACGAGGCATCTATTAGATCTGGTCTTACGCACGATCTCTATCTTACAATGAGCAATATTAGCAGGACTAACATTTACAATATAAAATTTCAAAAAAAACCATTTATGTTATGGATCTGGATTTCAGCAATTATGATTTCTGTTGGGGGTTTTTTAAGGATATTTAAAAATGAACGTTAAAAATATTTTTTTATTTATATTACCAGCGTTTATTTTAATAACATTTTTTTTAGCTTTAAATAAAAACAATGAATATAATACTCAAAATTTAATCGGAAACCAGTTAAGTGACTTTGAATTAAAAACACTTGATAATGAAAAAATTATTCGAAGTTCGGATTTAAAAATAAATAAATTTACGTTAATAAATTTTTGGGCCTCGTGGTGTGCTCCATGCCGGACTGAACATAACTACTTAATTCTTCTAAAAAAACAAAAACAATTAAAAATATTAGGAATAAATTTTAAAGATAAAAAGATTCAAGCTTTAAATTTTCTTGAAGAACTTGGAAATCCTTATTATTATCTTGCAAAAGATAAAAACGGAAAAGCATCAATTGAATTCGGAGTTTATGGAATACCAGAAAGTATACTAATAGATAGAAATTTAAATATTATTATGAAATTTATTGGTCCCCTAAATGAAGAAGATTACAAAAAAATAATTCAATATATAAATAATAATGAATAAACTATTTTTAATATTTTGGCTTTATATTTTCACGTTCAATATTTCTGCCAAATCAGCAAATATTAATGAAATTGAAATTTATAAAAATTTGAGATGTCTTGTTTGTCAAGGACAATCAATCGCTGATTCTAACTCCGAATTTGCCCAAACAATAAAATTAGTTGTTAAAGATAAAATAAAAGAAGGTAAATCTAAAGAAGTTATTTATGAATTTTTAGCAAGTAAATATGGAGACTGGATACTTTATAGACCACCGCTCAATAAAACTAATTTTTTACTTTGGTCCATACCTTATTTAGTTTTGTCATTGGGAGGCTTAATAATTTTGATATTGACTAAAAAACGAAAGAATACAGGGAATAATTGAAGCTATACTTTTTAAACTTTAGGTAGTATTTTTCATTTATGAAAATTAAAATCTTTTTAGCAGTAGTACTAATTTTTAGTATGAACATCACTTTACATGCAGAAGAAAGTAAAAATGAATTGTCATTCTATACAGGGCAATTTGATGTAATAGATAAAGAGGGCGATGACCAAACAAGTTTACTAGGCTTTGAACATAGAAATCCGAATTTATTTAGAAACACTTTTTTAGGTAAATTCTCACCCGTTACTGGTATGTTTACTACTGGTAAAAATTCATTATTTTTATATACCGGAGTTGAAGCACAATATGATGTCGGACCTCTAAAAATTTTACCAAGTTTTATGCCCGGTTATTATGAAAAAGGTAGCGGTAAAGATTTAGGCAATGTTTTAGAATTTAAAAGTGAAATTAAAGTTGGGATAGATATTTTTGAAAATTCAAAAATAGGATACAGCTATAGTCATATTTCCAATAATGATTGGGGAAAAACAAATCCAGGAACAGATAATCAGCAAATTACTTTTTCAAAAAAGTTTTAAATCATGTCTTTAAAAGACTGTTATAATTTTGAAGATTTTCGAAAATTAGCAAAAAAAAATTTACCATCACCAATTTTTCATTACATCGACGGTGGCTCAGATGATGAATCAACTCTTAAGCGAAATACGGCATCATTTTCAAAATGCGATTTAGTGCCTAACATTTTAGCAAGTGTCGGCCAGCCTGATTTATCTACAACAGTTTTAGGTCAAAAAATTGATATGCCATTATTTTTATCTCCAGTTGCAATGCAAAGACTTTTTCATCATGAAGGTGACAAGGCCAGTGCAAGAGCTGCTGAAAAATTTGGAACTTTTTATAGCATGTCAACTATGGCGAATTCTACAATTGAAGAAATATCAAACATATCTGGTGGTCCAAAAATGTTTCAAATATACATACATAAAGTTAAGGGTTTAACAGATAATTTAATTGATAGATGTAAAACTTCTAATTTTAACGCCATGTGTCTTACTGTTGACACAGTAGTTGCAGGTAATCGTGAAAGAGACCATAGATGGGGATTTACCACACCACCAAAACTAACTTTAAAAAGTATTCTAGGTTTTATGATGTGTCCTAAGTGGACGTTTAATTATATAACTCATGAAAAATTTCAATTAGCCAATGTTGCGAATTACACAAAAAAAGGCTCAAGTATAGCAAAGGGCGTTATGGAATATATTAACGAGCAATATGATCCAGCAATGAGTTGGAAAGATGCAGAATATTGCATCAAAAGATGGGGCGGTCCTTTTGCTATTAAGGGATTAATGTCAGTAGAGGACGCAAAGCGGGCAGTTGATATTGGAGCAACCGCAATATTACTTTCAAATCATGGAGGTAGACAACTTGACGGATCAAGAGCACCCTTTGATCAGCTTCCGGCAATTGTAGATGCCGTAGGTGGAAAAATAGAAATTATTTTAGATGGCGGAATAAGAAGAGGAACACATGTTTTAAAATCTTTAGCTTTAGGGGCGACAGCCTGTAGTTTTGGAAAAGGTTTTCTTTTCGCCCTTGGAGCAGGTGGTCAAAAAGGTGTTGAGCAAATGCTTAAAAAAATGAAAGATGAAATTACTAGGGACATGATTTTGCTAGGATGTAAAAGTATAAAAGAACTTAATAAAAGCAAAATTGCATATCGTTAACACATTAATAAAACGCATGTTAATTAAAAATAGAGTTATAAAAATTATATGAAGCTAGCAAAAAATTTAGAAAGGTTAGGTACAGAATCTGCATTTAGTATATTAGCCGAAGCAAAAAAGCTTGAAGCCGAAGGAAAAGAAATGATTCATCTAGGCCTAGGTCAGCCTGATTTTAAATCACCAAAACATGTTGTTGATGCAGCAAAAAAAGCGATAGATGACGGACATCATGGATATGTTTTGGCTAATGGAACTTTAGAATGTCGAGAAGCCGTATCACGAAAAATTAAAAAACTTTACAATAAAGAAATTAGCGCTGAAAGAGTTATGATTATGCCCGGTGGAAAACCTACAATGTATTTTGCTATTTTAATGATTGGTGAGCCTGGAGCAGAAATAATATATCCAACGCCGGGATTTCCAATTTATGAATCCATGATAAATTATACAGGCTCTAAAGCAGTACCGTATGATTTATTAAAAGATAAAGATTTAAAATTTGATCCTGAGAAAATTTTATCTCTTATAACAGATAAAACTAGGTTATTGATTGTAATAAATCCTAATAATCCAACTGGAAGCTTTGTAGAAAAACCAGCTGTAGACTTTCTGGCTGAGGGTTTAAAAAAACACCCACATGTAGCTGTGCTTAGTGACGAAATTTATAGCCGACAAATTTATGACAACAAACAAATGCCAACTTTCTTCAACTACCCGGAACTTCAAGAAAGACTGATAGTTCTAGATGGCTGGAGCAAAGCCTATGCAATGACAGGGTGGAGAATGGGCTGGAGCGTGTGGCCGGAAAAACTAATTCCACATATAACAAAACTAGCTATAAATAGTTTTTCTTGTGTAAATGTACCCTCTCAGTTTGCAGGTATAGCAGCACTTGATGGTTCAGATGAGCCAATAAATAAAATGATGAAAGAATTTGATTTAAGAAGAAAAATAATTCACAAAGGTTTAAATGAATTACCAGGTGTAGAATGTAGTTTACCAGGAGGTGCTTTTTATGCTTTTCCAAAAGTTATTGGTACTGGAATGAATGGCTCTGAATTTTCAAAAAAATGTATGTACGAAGCAGGAGTAGCTATAGTGCCTGGAACTGCTTTCGGTGCAAACGCAATAGATTATGTGAGATTTAGTTTTGCTGCATCACAAGACAATATCAAAAAATCCCTTGAAAAAATTGCAAAAATGCTTGGCTAAATGGCATTTAAGTATTTTGACCAAAATCAATTAAAGCTGTAGTATTTCACAAATGACAAATCTACAAATGCCAAAAGTTGAAAAATCTATTATCTCTAATAAAGATAAAATTGTCTCTGATATAAGTAAAATTATAAAAGAAGACAATATTCTTTCGCATGTTGATGAAATCAAGCCCTACGAAACTGATGCTCTTGCTGCTTATAAGCAAGCGCCATTAATTGTTGTACTGCCAGAGACAGTCGAAGAAGTAAGTGCGATACTAAAATATTGCAATGAAAATAAAATTAAAGTTGTCCCAAGAGGAGCTGGCACGGGGCTATCCGGTGGAGCATTGCCCTTAGCAGATTGTGTTTTATTGGCGATGGGAAAATTTAATAAAATTATAGAATTAGATTTTAACAATAAGTGTGTTGTTGCTCAGCCGTGTGTTACAAATTTGGCAATTACTCACGCAGTTCAAGACAAAGGTTTTTATTATGCTCCAGATCCTTCAAGTCAAATAGCCTGTTCAATTGGTGGAAATGTTGCAGAAAATTCAGGTGGTGTGCATTCCCTAAAATATGGAGCAACAACTAATAATTTATTAGGCATAGAAGTAGTTTTAATGGATGGAACAATTGCAAGGTTTGGGGGCAAAACAATGGACGCAGAGGGGTATGATTTTTTAGGATTAATGACCGGTTCAGAAGGATTACTAGCAGTCATAACAGAAGTAACAGTAAAAATTTTAAAATCACCTGAAATAGTTAAAACAGCTTTAGTCGGATTTTCGACTATCGATGATGCAGGCAATTGTGTAGCACAAATTATTGCACAAGGATGCATCCCAGCAGGCATGGAAATCATGGATAAAGCTTTAACAAAAGCAACCAATGATTATTCTAAAGCAGGTTACCCAACCGATGCAGAAGCAATGATGATCATTGAGTTTGATGGAACAGAGCATGAGGTAGAGGAATATATAAATAAAGTAAAAAAAATTGCAGAAAAAAATAATTCTTCAAGTTTAAAAATTAGCAAATCAAAAGAAGAAAGATTAAAATTTTGGGCGGGAAGAAAAGCAGCCTTTCCAGCTTGCGGAGTGTTAGCCCCAGACTATATGTGCATGGACGGATCTATTCCAAGGGGAAAATTAGCAGAAGTATTAAAAGAAATTACAAGACTATCAAAAAAATATGATCTTCCAGTTGCCAACGCATTTCATGCAGGAGATGGAAACTTACACCCATTAATTATGTTTGATGCAAATGACAAGGAATCACTCAGGAAAACAGAAGAGTTGGGTGCCGAAATATTAAAGTATTGTGTAAAAGTTGGAGGAGCGTTAACGGGAGAACATGGTGTTGGTATCGAAAAAAGAGAGTTGATGTGTGAAGCATTTAATAACACTGATATACAACAACAGCTAACTATTAAAGCAGCCTTGGATCCTAATTCACTATTAAACCCTGGCAAAGTTTATCCTATATTAAGAAAGTGTGCCGAGGAAGGAAGGGTTCATGTTCATGGAGGAAAAACAAAATTTCCAGACATTCCAAGATTTTAACACAACAATATTTAAACCTAAATCTAAAGAAGAAATATCTCAAATTATTAAAGAGTGTTACAAAAAAAATATTCCTTTAGAAATTAGCTGCTATAAATCAAAAAAAAATATTGGCAGAAACTTTCAGGCTGAAAAAACTTTAAATCTTTCGGAATACACCGGAATAATTGAATATAAACCTGAAGAACTCTACATAAAAGTTAAAGCTGGGACTTCTTTAAAGGAGATAAAATCTGAACTAGATAAGCACAATCAGCAGTTAGCATTCGAACCAGTTGATTTTGGTTTGCTTTTTAATGGAAAAAATAATGAAGGTTCAATCGGAGGAGTTGTAGCTTGTAATTTTGCAGGCCCTAGAAGATTTAAAGTAGGAAGCGCCAGGGACCATGTGCTTGGATTTCAGGGAGTTAACGGAAAAGGTGAAGTAATTAAGTCAGGAGGTACAGTGGTAAAAAATGTTACTGGTTATGATTTAAGCAAAATACTATCTGGATCTTTTGGAACATTGACAGTCTTAACTGAAATTTCCATCAAAGTCCTTCCTAAGCCACCTTCAAATAAAACTTTAATTATCAACAGCCCACATTTAAAAAAAGCATTAGAATTTTTACGTTTAGCTCTTTCTTCTTCTAGCGACCCTTCCGGTGGCGTTTTTTACCCTGAATATTTTAAAAACCATTTCACATTTAACGATCTTACTATTAAAGGTCCAATAACAGCCATAAGAATTGAAGGTTTAAATCAATCAGTCGAGTATAGAATTACAAAACTAAGAGAGGAACTAAAAGTAGATAATAATGAACATGTAATTTTAGAAACAGAGCAGTCTAATATCTTTTGGGAAAAAACAAAATGTTTACAAGTTTTTTCTGAGCTCAAAAACAATTTGATTAGGATAGTTGTTCCCCCAAGTGAATCATTTGATATTATAAATAAACTTAAAATTTACAACGTTAAATATTTTATTGATTGGGGAGGAAACCTAATTTGGGTACAATTAGACAATATTTCCTTAAAAACTTTAAGAGATATTAAAGAATTTGTAGTTAAAGCATCAGGATACTTGACAGTGATAAAAATAGAAGAAAACCTAAAAGCCTCAGTTGATATTTTTACAATAGATCCTATTAAATATAAAATAACGGAGAAAATAAAAAAAAGTTTCGACCCTAAGAGAATTTTAAATCCAGGAAAAATGTACTCAGGAATATAATGCAAACATCTTTTACCAAAGACCAGCTTAAAAATAAAGAGAACAAGTCTAGCGAAGAGATTTTAAGAAAATGTGTTCATTGTGGAATGTGCAACGCTACTTGTCCCACTTATGAAATTTTAGGAGACGAGTTAGATGGACCGCGAGGCAGAATTTATCTTATTAAAGACATGCTTGAAAATAATAAACCAGCAAATAAAAAGATATCAAAACATATAGACAGGTGCCTTTCCTGTTACGCCTGTATGACAACCTGTCCGTCCGGTGTTAATTACATGCACCTAATTGATCATGGACGTAAACATGTTGAAAAGACATACAAAAGACCATTACTAGAAAGATTAATAAGAAGCGCACTTTCTTTTGCGTTACCTAATCCTAGAATATTCATGATACTTGCGTTTACCACTAAGGCAATAAAACCTTTTAGTTTTTTATTGCCCAAATTCATAAAAAATTCTTTAAAATTAATGCCTAACAAAATACCAGCTAAAAAAATCAAAACACAAAAAGTTTATCCAGTTTTAGAAAAAAAAACTATAGCAAGAGTTGCTTTGCTTACAGGATGCGTGCAAAGAGTTATATCTCCTGAAATTAACGAATCTACAATAAGAATTTTAAACAGGCATGGAGTTGAGGTGATAGTCTTACCAAAAATAAATTGTTGTGGATCTTTAAATCATCATTTAGGAAAAGAAGATTTGGCTCAGGCCTCTTTTACTAAAAATATCAATCTCTGGTATCAGGAATATTTAGAAAATGGTTTAGACGCTATAATAAGTAACACTTCTGGGTGCGGAACAACACTCAAAGATTATGGGTTTATATTTAGAAACAATAGTATCCTTAAAAAAAAAGCGAAAAAAATTTCTGAATTAACAAAAGATATTACTGAATACCTAGACGAAAATTTAAAACTTGAATTTAAAACTAGTGTAGAAAAATATAAAATTGCATACCACTCACCTTGTTCAATGCAACATGGACAAAAAGTGCATGAGCAACCCATTAATTTAATCAAAAAAACTGGAAATGATGTTTTAACTATACCAGAAGGACATATTTGCTGTGGTTCTGCTGGTACGTATAATATTCTACAGCAAAAAATAGCAAGCACATTGCTGAATAATAAAATTAAAAATATAGAAAAGGTCTCCCCTGATTTTATTTCTACGGGAAATATAGGTTGCATGACACAAATATCTAGTGGTACAAATATCCCTATTGTTCACACTGTTGAAATAATTGACTGGCTAACAGGTGGACCGAAACCTTATAAGTTAAAAAATTTATAGTATGAAAAAAATATTTGTAACAAGAAAGTTATTAAAAGAAAACGAAGAAAAACTAAAAAAATTATTTGATGTTACACTTAATTCAGAAGATGTAATTTATTCAGCTAACGAAATTATTAAAAAAACAAGTAATTTTGATGGCATTTTAAGTTCTATTTCTGACCCAATAAACTCAGACACTATTTCTAAACTGTCCAATAGCGTTAAGATAATAGCTAATGGAGCTGTAGGATTTGGAAACATAGACTTTAAAGCAGCACGAGCCAAAGGTATTGCTGTTACTAATACACCCGATGTATTGACTGACGCAACGGCAGATATTCAAATTCTACTCTTGTTAGGAGCCTCTAGAAAAGCATACGAGGGAAGAATTGTAGCAGAAAAACAAAACTGGAAGTGGTCCTGGGATTTTTTATTAGGTAAACAAATGTCTAATAAGAGGCTAGGTATTTTAGGTATGGGAAGAATAGGAAGAGCTGTTGCCAAACGCGCTAAAGGTTTTGGTATGGAAATACATTATCACAATAGATCTAGATTACCCTCAGATCTGGAAGAAGGCGCCATTTACCACAAAGATCTAAGTAGTTTATTTAAAATTAGCGAATTTTTATCAATTAATTGTCCGGCAACACCAGAAACTATTAAAATTATCAACAAAGAAACCTTGAGTTATTTGCCTGAAGGTTCAGTAGTTGGCAATGCTGCTAGGGGAGACGTTGTCGATGATGAATCTATGATTGAAGCTTTAAAAAGTGAAAAAGTTTTTGCATACGGGCTCGATGTATATAATGGAGAGCCTAAAATTCATCCTGGGTATTTAAATCTAAAAAATATTTTTTTACTTCCTCACCTAGGAAGTGCGACTAAAAGAACAAGGTGGGACATGGGTTTTAGAGCTACAAAAAATCTTGAAGATTTTTTTAACAACAAAATACCTTCAGATCTTATAAATTAATACAATCTCCAATTGAATAAAAGTTTTTAGGAGCTAAATTTACTGCTACTTATAACTTGGACTCTACGACGATTTCTGGTTTAATAATTTTTAAATTAACAACAGGGGGACGTATGTCAAAAAACAAAAAAATAAAAGGAGTTAAAACTCCTTCAAGACGTAAGTTCTTTAAAGCGGCTGCAGTTACGGGTGCAGCAGCGGCAGCAACAGTTGCAATGCCAAACATTGCTTTTGGTGCGCCGATGACTTTAAAGATGCAAGCAGCTTGGCCTTCAGGAGCAAATATATTCTTCGAAATGGCTAAAGATTATTGCGATATGGTAGGTGCTATGTCAGGTGGAGAGCTTAAAATAGATCTTCAACCAGTTGGTGCTATAGTAAAAACTGGAGAAATAGGACAAGCAGTAAGTTCTGGCGTACTAGACATGGGTCACTGGGTGACTGCGTACTGGTATGGTAAAAATACTGCAGCTTCGCTTTTTGGAACTGGACCGTCGTATGGAATGTCATCTCAAGAAGTAATGGGATGGATGGAGTACGGTGGAGGTAGAAAACTTTACAACGAAACTCTAGCGAAAGTTGGATTTGATTACGTTGGGTTCTTTCATATGCCTATGCCAGCACAACCTTTTGGTTGGTTCAAAAAGAATGTAACTAAAGTGTCTGATGTTAAAGGCATGAAATACAGAACAGTTGGTTTAGCGACTGATGTATTAACAGCTATGGGAATGGTAGTAAGAAATTTACCAGGCGGTGAAATTCAGCCAGCGATGAAAACAGGTTTGATCGATGCTGCTGAGTTTAACAACCCAACATCTGACTCACA
>Ga0114997_10001607_pt1 | contig 18569 bp, 18 predicted proteins | sample ArcticOcean_MG_C_2_FD_87045 | JGI IMG/M metagenome (GOLD analysis project Ga0114997, IMG submission 87045) | Marine microbial communities from western Arctic Ocean - ArcticOcean_MG_CB4_136 | ecosystem: Environmental > Aquatic > Marine > Oceanic | place: Arctic Ocean: Canada Basin | collected...
ATTCTTCTAATGCTGAAGAAATTATTAATTGTATATCGATTCTTGGAAAAAGTTTTGGTGGAATCAATTTAGAAGATATAGCTGCACCAGATTGTTTTATTATAGAGCAAAAATTAAAAGAAAAACTCGATATTCCAATATTTCATGACGATCAGCATGGTACTGCAATAATAACTTTAGCAGCGCTAATTAATGCTTTAGATATATCAAAAAAATCGATCAAAGATATTAAAATTGTCGTAAATGGTGCCGGAGCATCGGCAATAGCTTGCACTAATTTATTTAAAAGCAGTGGCGTTCCAAATAAAAATATAATTATGATTGATAGAAAAGGAGTCTTAAATCGTAAAAGAAATAATCTTGATCAATGGAAATCAGCTCATGTAGTAGACACAAAATTAAAAACTCTCAAGGAGGCAATAAAAGGAGCAGATGTCTTTTTAGGTTTATCTGCAAAAGGTGTTCTTGATAAAGAGATGGTAAAATCGATGGCAAAAAATCCAATAATATTTGCTTGTGCCAATCCTGATCCTGAAATTAGTCCAGAAGATGTTCATGAAGTAAGAGATGATGCTATCGTGGCTACCGGAAGATCAGACTACCCGAATCAAGTAAATAATTTAATTGGGTTCCCGTATATTTTTAGAGGAGCTCTTGACGTTAGAGCAAAAACAATTAATGAAGAAATGAAAGTAGCAGCGGCTAACGCAATAGCAGAATTGGCAAGAGAAAGTGTTCCAGATGAGGTTGCATCAGCTATGGGAGGAGATAGACCAAGATATGGAAAAGATTACATAATTCCATCAACTTTTGATCCAAGATTAATTAGTGTAATACCAGTTGCTGTTGCAAAAGCAGCGATCAAATCTGGTGTAGCAAGAAAAAAAATAGAAAATTTTGAAATCTATAAAGAACAATTAAAACAAAGACTTGATCCTTCGGCAACTATTATGCAGGGTATAAATACTCAAATAAAAAAAATCCAGAAAAGAGTTGTGTTTGCTGATGGTGAAGATGAAAATACTTTAAAAGCTGCAATTGCCTTTAAAAGTAATGGTCTTGGAATTCCAATATTAATAGGTAAAAAAGAAATAGTGGAAAAAAAACTTCAAGAAGTTGGTTTGGATAAAAACTATAACATAGAAATAGTTAATTCTACCGACAGTGTCAAAAGAGAAAAATATGCTAAATTTCTATATAAAAAAATGCAAAGAAAAGAAGGTCTGCTCGAAAGAGATTGTGACAGGTTAATTAGAAACGACAGAGTTATTTGGGGTTCTTGCATGGTTTCGTGTGGAGATGCAGACGCAATGGTTACAGGAAACACAAGAAGATATACATCTACCTTAGATAAAGTAAAGAGAGTTGTAGAATCAAGAAAAGACGAAATAATTTTTGGTTTAAATATAATGGTTAATAGAGGTAGAACTGTTTTTATATCAGATGTTGCGGTTCACGAAATACCAACCGCAGAACAACTTTCTCAAATTGCTATATCATCAGCAAGAGTGGTTAGGCTGTTTGGTTTTGAACCAAAAGTAGCATTTTTATCTCATTCAACATTTGGAACACCTAAAACTAAGGCAACAAAAAATTTAAGAGATGCTGTTGATATATTAAAAGCTAAAGATGTTAATTTTAAATTTGATGGAGAAATGCAGCCTGATGTTGCTTTAGATGAAAAATATAGAGAACTTTACCCTTTTTCAGAAATTGTAGGCAGAGCAAATGTTTTAATAATGCCAGGAAGGCATAGTGCTGCAATATCATTTAAAATGATGAAAAGTTTAAGTGCCGCTAAAATAGTTGGGCCTTTGCTTATAGGACTTGGCCAGCCAATTGAAATAGCTCCGCTAAGGTCATCAACTAGTGATATATTAAACTTAGCTTCTATTGCCGCCTACTCATCAGACATTATAGATTACAATAATAACAAAAAAAATTAAATTATTCTCTTTGTCTGCTTAAATCTTCAATCATCAAAATACTTGTAATTACTTCATCTACGTCTACAATTAATTTTGCTTCTTGGATAATTTCTTTTTTTTCATTGTCATCACGTGCAATTCCAAAAACATAAATTTTTTTGTTAATAGTCTCAATATTAAAATTTGCAGACTTCACATCTTTATTAAAAATTAAGGCTGTTTTTAATTGAGAAGTTATTAAAATATCTTGAGCAGAATTTTTAAAAGAAAATTTTTTTTTTATTTTTATGTTATTATTTACAGACCTAGCACCTTTTGTTTCCCAGGCCATTTTAGTTACTCTTAATTTTTCCTCTGGTTCATCAACTGTTCCTCTCAGAAAGATTCTTCCATCAAGAACTTTAACCGATAATTTAATAAGATATTTTTTTTCATTTAATACAAGTCTTGTTTGCAAATTTTTTTGCATGATTGAATCATCTATTTGGGTTCCTAGTGTTCTTGGATCAAGGGCTACACTAACACCAGTTCCAAAAACTCCACGAGTTGAAGATCCAACACAAGCAGTTAAAACAAGAAAACACAATATTATTAAATAAAAATTTTTTAATTTCATTTTTTAATTTTTAAGCAAAAATCATAAACTTCTTTTTTGGGCAAATTCTCTTTTTTTGATATAAAATCCACAACATCCTTATGGCTATATTTTTTAATCATTTTTTTTATTTCTATTTTAACCGATTCGTCAATTTCTTTTTTAGTTTTTTTATCTTTTATTTGTTCAGATATTACTACTGTAAGCTCACCTTTTAAGTTTTCAGGTAAAACTTCAATAGATTCTACTTTTTCTCTAATAATATGTTCATGAATTTTAGTCATTTCTCTCGCTATCAATATTTTCCTATTAAAAAAATATTTTTTAAATTTAGATATAAAAAAATTAATTTTTAAGGGTGGAATAAAAAAAACAATGGAATAATTTAGATTATACAAATTTTTTAACACTTTGTTTAATTCATTTTCTTTTTTTGGTAAAAATCCATAAAATATATATCTATCACTAAAACCAGAAATACTAACTGCTGCTGTAACTGCTGATGGACCGGGTACTGGATAAACATTTATTTTTGCATCAATAAATTTTTTTATCAAAATTAATCCTGGATCCGAAATAACAGGAGTCCCTGCATCTGAAATTAAAGAAATAACTTCATCTTTTTTTATAAAGTTAATTATTTTGCTGCTAATCTTTTCTTCATTAAATTTATGGTAAGAAACTAATTTTGATTTTATTTGAAAATAAGAAAGTAGTTTTCCTGATCTTCTTGTATCTTCACATAAAATTATATTAGATTTTTTGAGAATATTAAGTGCTCGCAAGGTTATATCCTCTAAATTACCAATAGGTGTTGATACTAAATACAGACCTGGATTAACAGTTTGTTGTTTATTTTTGTCCATTTGATGCCTAAATTACATTCTATGATATTTCTGTTAATCTAAATTTATGAAAAAATTTTTTCTAATATCATTCTTAACTTATTTACTGACGACAATAAATAGTGGCGCTATAGAAAATAACTCAAATGAAAATGTTATAGAAAATGAGAAAATCTTAAAAATTGGAGTATTGCTTCCTTTGTCAGGAAAATTTGAAGATACAGGTCAATCATTTTTAAAAGCAATACAACTAGCAATGTTTGACATAGGAAATCAAAATATAAAAATTTACCCTAGAGATAGTAAAGGAAATGCATTAGATGCTTATCTTGAGGCAAAAGAATTACAAGAGTTAGGTGTCAAAATTGTTATTGGTCCAATTTTTTTTGAAAGTTTAAAAAAACTTGAAAAAATAAATGATATGACATTTATTGCGCTAACTAACAAAATTGAAAACGTTCCTAAAAACACCATAGCGTTTGGTATCAATATTAAGTCACAAATAAATACATTAAAAAAATATTTTGATGAAATTAAAGCTTCAAAAACTTTATTTTTATCCCCTAATTCTGAGTTTATAAATCAAGTAAAAAGTGTTGAAGATAGTGAATTAAAATTTTATAAAAAATTTTCTTATAATACTAGTGCAAAAAAAATAACTGGTGAAATTGAAAAAATAACAAAGTACCAAAAAAGAAAAGGTGATCTGGAAAGAAGAATTGAAATCCTTGAAAAATCAGATTTATATAAAGACAAAAATGAACTTGAAGAATTAAAACAGAAACATACGTTAGGTGAGGTAAGCTTTGACTCGGTTATTGTTTTAGATTTTGGTGAACGTCTGAAAAGTGTTTTAACATCCTTCATGTTTTCAGATATTTCCAATGAAGAAGTAAAATTTTTTACCGTAAATCAATGGTTTGATAAAACTCTATTTAATGAGAGTGCTTTACAAAACTTACATTTTCCATCTATCGATTTTAAAAACTTAAAAAAATTTGAAAAGAAATATTTAGATACATATGAAGAAAATGCCAACCAGGTTTCTATACTGGCTTATGATGCTGTGGGGTTAATCTATCATTGCTGGTATAGTAATGATTATGAGTTTAAGGCTAGTCATCTATATAATAAAAATGGGTTTAAAGGATTAAATGGAGAGTTTTTTATAAAAGGAAATGCTAGCAACCATAAACTAAAAATTTATAAAATTTCTAAAAAAAAATTTCTTAAAGTGAATTAGTGAAAAGATTTTTTATTTTAAGGTAAGCTTTATATCTGTGATCAATAGACATCTTTAACTTCGGATCCATTTCTCCAAAAGTTTTAGTAAAGCCTTCTGGTATAAAGATTGGATCGTAACCAAATCCTTTGTCACCTTTTTTATTAGCAGAAATTTTTCCTTTTACAATTCCTTTGCTTGAATAGTTTTTTCCTCCAGGGAAAAAAAGTGTGAGCGAACAAATAAATTTTGCTTCATTTTTATTTATCCAGTTTTTTTCTACATTTTCCATCTCTTTAATAACTTTTTGAATTGCTAAATCAAAGTCCTTTTTTATTCCACCCCATCTTGCTGAATAAATTCCAGGCGCACCATTTAAAAGATCTACTTCTAATCCCGAGTCATCCGATAAGCATATTAAATTAGTTTTTTTAGAAAAGTATGAAGCTTTTATAAGAGAGTTTTCTTCAAAACTTGTTCCATTTTCTTCAGGTTCTGAAATATCAAACTCTTTTGGGGAATGTATTTTAATATCTTTAGGTAACAAAGCACATATTTCCTTATATTTACCTTCATTATTTGTTCCAATTATAATTTCTGTAATTTTTTTCATTTTATACTAGTATTTTTTTTTTAAGTGACCATATAACAACCCGATGACAAAATCAGAAGAAAAAAATAAAGTAGAATCATTAAAAGAAAAAGATATTAAGTTAAATGATGAAAGTGCCGATGATAAGCTTAAAATTATAGAAGAAAAGCTACTTAGATTAATGGCTGAAATGGAGAATCAAAGAAGAAGATTTGAAAAAGAACGCCAAGAAGCTTATGACTTTGGTGGATTTAATTTAGCAAAAGAATCTTTATCAATTCTAGACAATTTAGATCGGGCAATAACATCATTTAAAAATGATAACGTTTTAAAAAATAGTAAAGACTTAGACAAATTTATAGAAGGTATTAATATTGTTAAAAAAGATCTGGTTGTTATTTTCAAGAAAAATAATATTGAACCAATTGAGTGCATAAATAAAAAGTTCGATCCTAATTATCAACAAGCAATGCTAGAAGTTGAAGACAATACAAAAGAAACAGGAATTGTCGTTCAGGAAATACAAAGAGGGTATATGATGGGCAATCGGTTGCTAAGACCTTCACTTGTGGGAGTAAATAAAAAAAAAGAGGAAAAAGATGCAAAAACCGATAAATGAAGAAAAAATACAGCAAACAGATGGATTTTTTTACTTGTAGTTATAAAAAAAACACCCATATAGAAAAAAAAGGAATTTAATTTTATGAGCAAAGTTATAGGAATTGATCTAGGTACTACTAATTCGTGTGTCGCTATTATGGATGGTAGCCAACCTAAAGTATTAGAAAATGCTGAAGGAGCAAGAACTACACCTTCGGTAGTAGCCTTTGATGAAAATAGTGAAAGATTAGTTGGTCAATCAGCAAAAAGACAAGCTGTAACTAACCCAGAAAATACATTGTTTGCTGTTAAAAGATTAATAGGAAGAAATTTTGAGGATGACTCTGTAAAAAAAGATATTTCAAAAGTTCCATTTAAAATTGTCAAGGCTGACAATAATGATGCATGGTTAGATGCAAGAGGCACAAAATATTCTCCTTCACAAATATCTGCATTTATTTTAGAGAAGATGAAAGAAACTGCTGAAAAATATTTAGGTCAAAAAGTTACTAAAGCAGTAATTACAGTGCCTGCATATTTTAACGATTCTCAAAGACAAGCAACTAAAGATGCTGGGAAGATAGCTGGCCTTGAAGTTCTTAGAATTATAAACGAGCCTACCGCGGCATCGTTAGCGTATGGATTAGATAAAAAAGGTGGACAAAAAATTGCTGTATATGACTTGGGTGGAGGTACATTTGATGTATCGATACTTGAAATTGGTGATGGCGTTTTTGAAGTTAAATCTACAAATGGGGACACTTTCTTAGGTGGAGAAGATTTTGATGATAAAATTGTATCTTATTTAGCTGACGAATTTAAAAAAGATAATGGAATAGATTTAAGAACTGACAAATTAGCTTTACAAAGACTTAAAGAAGCTGCTGAAAAAGCTAAAATTGAACTTTCTTCTACAACACAAACAGAAATAAATTTACCATTTATTACAGCAGACAAAAATGGACCAAAGCATATAAATATAAAATTAACTAGAGCAAAATTAGAAGCATTAGTTGAGGAATTAATTAAAAAAACAATTCCTCCATGCCAGACTGCATTGAAAGACTCAGGTTTTAGTGCTGCAGAAATTGATGAAGTAGTGTTAGTCGGTGGAATGACAAGAATGCCAAAAGTTATTGAAAGTGTTAAAACTTTTTTTGGTAAAGAACCAAACAAAAGTGTAAATCCAGATGAAGTTGTAGCCATGGGTGCTGCCATTCAGGGAGGAGTTTTGCAAGGTGATGTGAAAGATGTCTTGCTTTTAGATGTAACACCATTGTCATTAGGAATAGAAACGCTAGGTGCAGTATCTACAAAATTAATTGATAAAAATACAACAATCCCTACGACAAAAAGCCAAGTTTTTTCTACTGCAGAAGACAATCAGCCAGCGGTTTCTATTAGAGTATTACAAGGAGAGAGAGAAATGGCAGCTGATAACAAGTTATTAGGTAACTTTGAGCTAGTTGGCTTACCTCCTGCACCACGAGGCATTCCACAAATAGAAGTTACATTTGATATTGATGCAAATGGAATTGTTAATGTTTCTGCAAAAGACAAAGGAACTGGTAAAGAACAAAAAATTCAAATCCAAGCATCAGGTGGACTTAATGAAAAAGAAATTGATAAAATGGTAAAAGAAGCAGAGGCAAATAAAGAAGCTGACAAAAAGAAAAGGGAAACAGTAGATGTACGCAACCAGGCTGATTCTATTATTCATGCAACAGAAAAAAATTTGAAAGAACATGGAGGAAAAGTTTCAGATGCAGAAAAAAAAGCTATTGAAATTGGAATTTCTGATCTTAAAAGTGCTCTTAAAGGTTCTGATGCTGAAGAAGTAAAGAAAAAAACACAAAACTTGGTTCAAGCTTCAATGAAACTTGGAGAGGCTGTATATAAGAGCCAGCAAAAAAATACTGGAGAAAAAGATTCCGATAAAAATAACCCATCTGAAAGTAAGGATAAAAATAAAGATAATGTTGTTGATGCAGATTTTGAGGAAGTAAAAGAAGATAAAGGTAAAAAGAAAGATAAAGATAAAGATAAAGATAAAGATAAAGATAAAGAAAAAAGCGCTTAAGACTAAAGACATAAAAGTGTCAACAAATTTATGGCAAAAGCTGATTATTATGACGTCTTGGGTGTTACTAAACCATCAACCTCTGAAGAAATTAAAAAATCATATAGAAAATTAGCTCTTAAATACCACCCAGACAAAAATAAAGGCGATAAAGCTTCTGAAGGAAAATTTAAGGAAGCGAGTGAAGCTTATCACGTTCTATCTGATACTGAGAGGAAAAAGAACTACGATCAGTTCGGGCATGCCGCCTTTGAGGGAGGATCAGGGCAAAGAGAAGGTTTTGGAAATTTTGATTTTTCAAGTTCTTTTTCTGATGTTTTCGAAGATTTTTTTGAAGACTTCGGAGGGAGAACACAAGGAAGAAGATCAAATTTTAGAGGATCAGATCTTAGATTTGATCTATCAATTTCATTAGAAGATTCTTTTAACGGTAAAAAAGAGGAAATTAATTTTTCTGCCTCTGATAAATGTGAAAGATGCGAAGGGTATGGAGCAGAACCTGGATCAAAACCAATTTCCTGCTCTGCTTGTGGTGGACACGGAAAAGTTAGATCTAGTCAGGGTTTCTTTACTATTCAACAAACTTGCCACGAATGCAATGGTTCTGGTGAAAAAATCTCTAAGCCATGTAAAGATTGTAGAGGAATGGGTAAAAAACAAGTAAATAAAAAAATATCCACTAGCATACCAAAAGGTGTTGATGATGGAACAAGAATTAGATTATCAGGCAAAGGTGAAGCAGGTATAAAGGGAGGAGTAAATGGAGATTTGTATATTTTTGTGTCAGTAGAAACGCATGATATTTTTAAGAGATCTGAGGAAAATCTTTTTTTTGAATTTCCTATTTCTTTAACTGATGCAGCTCTAGGAACAGCAATTGAAGTTCCAACTATAGATGGAGGAAAAGCTAAAGTAAAAATTCCAGCCGGGACTCAAAACGGAAAACAGTTTAGGCTAAAAGGAAAAGGTATGCCAATAATGAGAAACAAAAACTATGGCGATTTATATATTCAAGCTATTACAGAAGTTCCAAGTTCATTAACAAAAGAGCAAAAGAGCTTATTAGAACAATTTAAAAAACTTGAAGATTCTAAAACTAACCCAAGTATTAAAAAATTTTTTGATACAGCAAAAAAATTCTGGAAAAAATAAATGATGAAAAAAATAAAAATTTCTATTACTGGCTGCATGGGAAGAATGGGTCAACAACTTATTAAATCTTCAAAAAAGGAAAAAAAATTTCAAATAACCTCTATTACAGAAAATAAAATAATTAATAAAAAAATATCTGGTTTAAAACCTCAAATAAACTCTGAATCTTCATTCAAAAATGCAAATATTATAATAGATTTTACGATTCCAGAATGCACGATGGAGGTTCTAAAGATTGCATATAAACTTAAAAAAAAAGTAGTCATTGGAACTACCGGTTTTTCTAAAAAACAAGAAAATTTAATAAAAAAATATTCTAAAAAAATATCTATACTAAAAGCTGGTAATATGAGCTTAGGAATAAACTTATTAATGTATATAAGTGAAATTGCCTCAAAATCTCTTGGAAATAATTTTTTAAGCAAGGTTTCTGAGGTGCATCATAAACATAAAAAAGATTATCCATCTGGAACTGCTTTGATGCTAGGAAAAGGAATAGCAAGTGGAAAAGGTAGTGATTTTTATAAAATTTTAGGTAAAAAATATTTAAATAAAAAATCTTTTCCCTTTAGTAAAAAAATTAATTTTAATTCAATTAGAAGAAATGAAATAATTGGTGAACATGAGGTAATTTTTTCAAGTGGCAAAGAAGTAATTACCTTAAATCATGAAGCGTTTGATAGAGCTCTTTATTCAGAGGGAGCTCTAACCGCTGCTGAATGGTTAATGAGTAAAAAACCTGGCCTGTATTCAATGAGAAATGTTTTAAATTTTAAATAAATTATTTTACAAAATAAAATTAATGAAAAATTTTAGAAGAAACTTTTTGAAATTATTTGGGTTATCATTTTTATCAACAATTATTTTTCCTTATAGTTTATTACATGCAGCTACAAAAAAAATAATCAATCCAAATCTTACTGAAGAACAAAAAAAAATCATGTTTAGTGATTCTACGGAACGCCCATTTACTAGTGGCTTAAACTATGAAAAAAGAAAAGGTTTTTTTCATTGTGCTAATTGTGGGGCAAAACTTTTTTCATCGAATGCAAAATTTGATAGTGGAACTGGTTGGCCATCATTTACTGAGTCCTTACCTGGTGCTTTTAAAACTAAAATTGATACTTCATTTGGAATGAAAAGAGTTGAATATCATTGTGCAAAATGTGGTGTGCACCACGGTCATGTTTTTGATGATGGATCAACGTCAACTCAAAAAAGATTTTGTAATAATGGATTATGTTTAATTTTTAAACCTGAAAATAATGAATGAAAATCAAAGAGCTGGATTAATATTAAAAACACTAAAAAAAATTTATCCTAAAACCTCTATTCCTCTTAAACATAATAGTAAATTTACTTTATTAGTTTCTGTTCTATTATCTGCACAATGCACTGATTTAAACGTAAATAATGTTACAAAAAACATATATCCAAAATATAATAAACCTGAACATTTTGTAAAATTAGGAAAAACAAAAATTGAAAAATTAATAAAAAAAATAGGTCTTTTTAGAGTTAAGGCCAAAAGTGTATTTTTATTATCTAAACAATTAATAGAAAAGCATAACGGAAAAGTCCCAAAAACTTTTGAGGAACTAGAAGCTCTTCCTGGTGTAGGTCATAAAACTGCGAGTGTGGTGATGTCTCAAGGTTTTGGCTATCCTGCTTTTCCTGTTGATACTCATATTCATCGACTTGCTCAAAGATGGGGCCTAACAAATGGTAAAAATGTAGTTCAGACTGAAAAGGATTTAAAAATATTATTTCCAAAAAAATTTTGGAATAAGCTACATCTTCAAATGATATATTATGGTAGAGAATATTGTCAGGCTAGAAATTGTTATGGTTTGACTTGTAAAATTTGTACTACTTGTTATCCTGCTAGAAAAAAATTAATTAAAACGAAAAAGGCTTAACGTGAAAATTTTAGGAATAGGAAATGCAATCGTTGACGTTATTTCTAAGGTAGAAGATAACTTTTTAACAAATAATGAATTAACAAAAAGTACTATGAAATTGATTTTTGATGAAAGTGAATTTAAAAAGTTATTATCTAATCTTAAAATTGAAAAAACTGTTTCAGGAGGATCAGTAGCTAACTCAATAGTGGGCTTATCCCAACTTGGAAATAAAGTGGGGTTTATTGGTAAGGTTTGTGATGACGATCTTGGAAGCAAATATGAAGCGGGGCTTAAAAAAGAAAATGTTGAGTATTTTTACTCAAAGAAAAAAGAGCAATTGCCAACAGGAACTTGTCTAATCTTAATAACACCAGATTCAGAAAGAACTATGTGCACTTTTTTAGGAACAGCAGGAAAAATTAACGAAAATGATGTTGATATTAATGCAGTTAAAAATAGTGAAATTATATTTTTAGAAGGTTACTTGTGGGATGAAGGTGATCCAAAAAAAGCATTTGATAAAGCAATAAATAATGCAAATAAAGTTGCAATGTCATTATCTGATCAATTTTGTGTAGATAGACATAAACCACATTTTTTAGAATTGGTTAAAAATAAATTGGATATCACTTTTGCGAATGAGCAAGAAATTACCTCTCTAATTAATGCAAAAAATTTCGATGATGTTATTACTTTTGCAAAACAAATTAATAAATTAATTGTTGTTACGCGAGGTGAAAATGGAGCAACTGCCATTCATGGAAATGAAGTATGTGAATGTGATGTGACGAAGAATTTAAAAATAGTTGATTTAACCGGAGCTGGAGATCTTTTTGCTTCTGGATTTTTACATGGACATGTAAAGAATTTATCTTTGAAGGAAAGCTTAGGAAAAGGTACCAATATGTCTTCAAAAGTCATTCAACAGATTGGTGCAAGGCTTTGATAATAAAATTACTTCTTTTTCCTCTTAAAACTTCCTTTCCCTTTTCTAGATTTTACAATCCTTTTTTTATACTTTGGAGAGAATAAGTCTTTTGCTATAAGGTTTCGCAATTTTTTTTTCAAATATAATACCCCTTATTATTATTTTTAATAAAATCTTTATCACCAAACTTTTCAAGAATTTTTTTCCTAAGACGGTGTATATGTGTTTCAACTGTATGAGTTTCACTTTCAATAGAATAATTCCAAACATTTTTTAAAACAAAATTTTTAGTTATAGGATCCTTATTCTTGCTAAATAAAATAAGAAAATCAGTTTCTTTTTCTGATAATTGGAGCTCTAAATCATTTTTTTTAATTTTTCGTTCATTTTTATCAATTGTATAATCCTGAAGTTTGATTAATGAATTCTTTTTGAATTCATTTTTAGCAATGAGTGAAATAATTTTTTTTTCAAAATCTTTAATGAAAAAAGGCATACTTAGTTTTTCATTATATTCATTAAATGACAAATTTTTTAAAACTTGAGATTCAGCAATGAAAATTGAAGGAAAATTTTTTATTTTATTTTTAGTAAAAAAATTTTTATTTTTTTCATTAATAAGAAAAATAACTAAAAAATTTTTAGCTTCTGCTTCTTTTATACATAGGTCAAAATCTTCATAATATTTGATGTTAAATTTAGAAAAAACCTTTATTTCATTAATTATTTCTAAAAAGATTTTATTACCAAAAATTGATATAGTTAAGTTACTCATTTTTAAATACACTATTATGAATATTATAATAAAAAAAAATCATCTCTTATACAAAGGTTATAAATTAAAATGCTCCTTTGGTAAATCTGGTATAAAAATTTTAAAAAAAGAGGGTGATTTTAGAACACCCAAGGGTATTTTTTGTCTTGGCACACTTTATTATAGAAGAGATCGGAATAAATTTTTAAAGTCTAAAATTAAAAAAAAAATTATAAAAAAAGATATGGGTTGGTGCGATGATATTAATAGTAAAAAATATAATCAAGAAATAAAATTTCCTTTTAGATATGGCGCAGAAAAACTTTATAGAGTAGATAGAAGATATGATATCTTGATTAATATAAAATATAATCACTCACCGATTTTAAAAAACAAAGGTAGTGCAATTTTTCTACATTTAACAAATAAAAAATATCAACCAACAAGAGGATGTATTGCTATTTTTAAAAAAGATTTTCTGAAGATACTTCCTTTGATAAATAAAAAAACAAAAATATCAATTAAATAAATTTTTTTCTTTCTCCAAATATTACACTGCCTAATCTTAGATAGGTGGATCCACTCACTGTAGCATCTTCAAAATCTGAACTCATACCCATACTTAACTCTTTTAAAGTTAATTGGTTGGCAGCACTTTTGAGTTTATCAAAATATTTTTCTGAATTTGATAAAGCGGGAGGTAAACACATTAAACCAATTACGTTTAAAGATAATTCTTTTGTGCAATAGTTAAAAAAATTATCAAGATTATTTAATGGAATTCCAGCTTTTTGACTTTCATCACCAATATTAACTTGGATGAATAAATTAACATTTTTATTAAGTTCTTTTTGATACTGAAATATTTTTTGGGCCAATTTTGCATTATCAAGTGAATGGATATAATCAAATAATTTAACTGCTTTTTTCGATTTATTACTTTGAAGCTTACCAATCATATGCAGCTTAATCTCTTTATGAGAATTTTTAATATTAGACCACTTACTTTCAGCTTCTTGCAATTTATTTTCACCAAAATGTTTATGGCCAAACTCTAATAAGGGATTAATTTTATCTATTGACCATGTTTTGGTTACTGCAATTATTTTAGGTGATGTTTTTAGTTGTTTTTTATTAATAATTTCTTTAATTTTATTTTGTACTAATTTAAATTTCTCAACAGAAGAATGCATAATAATTTACCAAAATTTTTTATATTTTTAGATCATTATAGTGATCATGTATTTAATAATAATAACACAAATATGGGCGTAATTTATAGAAATTATAAGGGGGAAAAGAAAGAGGAAGAATTGATCAAAATAGCAAAGATATGTAAAAGAAAAAAAATGCAACTTTTTGTTTCTAATGACTTAAAACTAACATTAAAAGTAAAAGCAAATGGTTTATATATTCCATCCTTCAGTAAGAAAAAATTTCTTAACCTAGAAAATAAAAGACTAAAAATACTTGGATCAGCACATAATACAAAACAAATCTACGAAAAGATTTCGCAACAATGCGATGCCATTTTTTTGTCACCAGTTTTTTATATGAAAAAATATAAAAAATTTCTAAATATTTATAAATTTAATTTACTATCTAATATAAGTAAAATTGACTTCATGGCTTTAGGTGGAATTAACGATAATAATATTCGCAAACTTAGATTACTTAATATTAAAGGCTTTGGAGGTATTCGGATGTTCAAAAAAAAACCGGCCTATAAAAGGCCGGTTCTTTTAAAGAATAAATTTTCTTTTTAAATTTAAAACGCCATTGATAACGCAACAACAGTTCCGTCTTTTTGGTTTTCTGAACCTAAAGCGTAACCAGCATTATCGACTTCTGTTTTAGCTATTTTCCATGCAGCACCACCCATTGTGTATGCAGCTTGTAAAGAAGTGATCTTCATCTCAGGACTAAATTGTCCATCGATATTCTTTTCAGAATCAAACTTATTAGCAGATAATGATAAGTTATCACCTAAGCTAATTGATATGCCGTACATGTTGTTTTGGTAGTAATCAACTTCACCAGCTAAAGAATTCCCAGTATCTTCGAAAGTTCTAGCATAACCAAGTTGTACAGGACCAATTGACATTGTAGCGCCAATGTTAGCCTCTTTGTGATCGTCTCTATCTTCTCTAGGACCATTAAGTTCTTCATGTCTTTGAGTTTGAGATACGCCCGCCCAGACATTAAGTCTGTCGTCCATAGCTTTAACATCTAAAACAACATCAAGTCCTCTACCCATAGAAGAACTAGTTTGACCACCAGTAGCTTTATCGTTAGAAGTGCTTCCATCATTCTTTGGAGCCCAAGCAACTTTAAGAGTTGATCCCATCATAGATGGAGATGCCCATTGAATGTTAGAAGATGAACCAACACCTTTTGGTAAGTCCACACTAGTTGCAACAGAATTACCCCAAGATTCTTCCCAGGCTGTTGGCATTTTATCATCGTATCCGCCTAGACCGCCACCACCACTTGCGTGTGATACAGTAACAGTACCAAAGCTAGGTGTAGCAATTTTTAAACTTCCAGCACTGTACGCCGCTTTATCAGCATGCGTTAGTGTGTAAGTAACAGTACTTCCACCATCAAGTTCAGCAGTACCTACAAAAGTAAGAGCTGTATTCATACCAAGGGGACTACCCACAGTACCAGTCGAAGCTTTTGTATAAGTTGTCTGAGCTGAACCTTTTACTACCATCTCACCAGCTTGCGCTGCTGCTATTGTAGCCAGAGATCCGCATAATGCAGAAACTCCGATTTTTATTAGTTTATTATTTTTCATAATGTGTTTCTCCATTAATTAAAATGCCAAGGTAAGTGCAACTGAGTAGCCATCTTTATCGTTAGCTACAGCTGTACTGTAATCGGCGTTGTCTACAGCAGTTCTTGCGAACTTAATTGAAGCACCACCCATCGTGTAGGATGCTTGCGCAGAAGTTGCTTCATTGTCTGTAGTTGTTCCATCAGCATGGTTACGCTCTGAATTATGCGCTCCCAAACTAACTGAAAGGTTATCATTTACGCTGAAAGAAACTCCGTACGCATTATTTTCGTAGTAGTTTGTTCCTTCAACAATACCAAGATCATCTTTCGAGTATTGGTATCCGAATGTTGCTCCACCGATAGCATAAGTAGCGCCAAGTGCCATTGAGGTCTTGTCACCTTTCTTATTACCACCTGCTAAAGAAGTGTCTTGTTCTCTTTGGATTATTGAGTAACCACCAAAGATGTTCAATCCATCTGCTATACCAGAGTTTTGCAATACAATATCCCAACCAGCGCCGTTACCGTTTCCTGCGCCACCAGATGCTTTATCATTCGCGTTATTTCCGTCGGCTCTAGGTGAATATGCTATATGAGCTGTAGTACCATCTCCGAAGAACATTCCTTCTTCAATGCTATACTCAATATTCGCTTTTCCACCAACTCCTGACACAGTTTGAAGACCAGTACCTACGTTTGTACCATTAGTCTCTTCCCATGCAGTTGGCATCATATCATCGATACGATCCAGTCCTGAACCACCGCTTCCCATATCAACTTTTATTGAGCCAATACCTGGAACGGTCATAAGTATGTTTGCAGCAGAGTACGCAGCTTTGTCAGCATGAGTAACGGTCATAACAAATGTTGTGCCGTTTTCAAGTTCGCCATTTCCGGTAAATGTCAAACCTGTGTTCATACCAATAGGACTACCATTTGTCGTTTGGTCGCCTTTTGAGTAAGTTGCAGTAGCTCCACCTGTCACCACCATTTCACCAGCTTGCGCAGATGCTATGACAGCGAGAGATCCACACAATGCGGATGCTCCGATTTTTGCTAATTTATTCATAAGTTAACTCCTTTTCGTAAGTGTTTTTATTCATATGAATTGCCGCAAAATTAACATTTTGAATCTTAAAAGACACATAAAATCATGATAATTTGCATAATTTATAGTAAGTGTTGTAGATTTATCACACTGTAAAACCAATCCGAGCGAAAAATTACATTTTTGCTTATTCTAAGACCTTTAATTAGTTATTTTTGCAACCTTTAATTTAGTATAAATATTAATTTTAAAGCAAAATTTGATATAAAATAACTGACTTATTGATGACTATTTTAAATTTAATCCGTAAAAGAATTTTTATTTTGTTTACAGGAATTGCAATTCTTTTTCTTTTTAATTCGTGTGGCATGTACAAACCTGTTGATGCTAGAAAAGTTTCACCTAATGCTGACGAACGGGTGAGAAAAAATCTTGAAGAAGGAAAAGGTTTTACGCTAATGGGCGGTGGAAAAGGCAGCGGTACTAATTATGAATTTGCTAGTTCAAACCCTATGTGGCGTGCTACTTTAGAGATACTTGATTTTCTTCCATTATCAAATGTGAATTATTCTGGCGGAATAATTATTACTGATTGGTATAATGAGGGAGCGACAGGAAATGAATCTATTAAAATAACAGTAAGGTTTTTAACTAATCAAATAAGGGCTGATGGACTTAAAATTATAGTACATAAAAAAAAATGTAATGCTGATCAAAAATGTTCAATTAAAAAAGTAACATCTGTTTTACAAGAAGAGCTCCAAATTGCTATTCTTAAAAAAGCAATTGTTTACGAAAGAGAAATTCAAAGTAAAAGAAGAAAAAGACCTAAGAAAAATTAAGTAAAACATATTCGTGAAGTTATAAAAATTTAATTTTTTCACCCAATGGAAAGATATAATATAAAAGATATTGAAAAAAAGTGGCAAAAAATTTGGTCTCAAAACAAAACTGATGCTGCCGTCTTAGATAAGAGTAAAAAAAAGTTTTACTGCCTTGAAATGTTTCCTTATCCATCGGGTAAGATTCATATGGGTCATGTTCGAAATTATGCAATCGGAGATGTTCTAGCACGTTATAAAAAGCTCCTAGGTTTTAATGTTTTGCACCCAATGGGTTGGGATTCATTCGGGTTACCAGCCGAAAATGCAGCACGTGAAAATAATCTTCATCCTAAAGACTGGACTAAAAAAAACATAGAGTCTATGAAGAAACAACTAAAGCTTCTTGGTTTTTCTTTAGACTGGAGTCGAGAAATATCTACCTGTGATCCTGAATATTATAAACACCAGCAAGAATTTTTTTTAGAACTTTTTGAAAAAGGTTTAGTTTATAAAAAGGATACTTATGTAAACTGGGATCCAGTTGAACGCACAGTTTTAGCTAATGAACAGGTAGTTGATGGCAAGGGTTGGCGCTCAGGTGTAAATGTTGAGAGAAAAAAACTTTCACAATGGTTTTTTAATATTAAAAAATTTTCACAAGATCTTCTGGACGAATTAGAAAAATTAAAAAATTGGCCACAAAAAGTAAGATTAATGCAAAAAAATTGGATTGGTAAATCTTATGGTTGCGAGATTGATTTTAAAACTAATAGTAGTACGTTAAGTAAAATTAAAGTTTATACTACAAGACCAGATACAATATTTGGAGCTTCTTTTATTGCTATTTCTGTTGACCATGAGATTGCTAAAAAATTTGAAAGTAATAAAGAATTCACTCTCTTTAAATCTGAATGTTCAAAGGTGGGGACAACAGAAGAGGCTTTGGCAAATGCTGAAAAGATTGGTTTTAATACTGGTTTATTTGCTCTACATCCCTTTGAAAAAAATAAAAAAATTCCAATATATTTTGCTAACTTTGTTTTAATGGATTATGGAACGGGAGCTATTTTTGGTTGCCCCGCTCATGACCAAAGGGATTTAGATTTTGCTAATAAATATAGTCTAAAAGTTATACCTGTCGTTAAACCAGAAAACAAAGATGAAAAAGATATTACCATTACTAAAAAAGCTTTTGTAGAAGATGGCATATTATTTAACTCTGATTTTTTGAATGGCCTCAAAGTTGCTGATGCTATTAAAAAGATTACTGATATTATTTCTCAAAAAAAAGTAGGTAAAAAAAAAATTACTTTTCG
>Ga0114997_10001610_pt1 | contig 18547 bp, 14 predicted proteins | sample ArcticOcean_MG_C_2_FD_87045 | JGI IMG/M metagenome (GOLD analysis project Ga0114997, IMG submission 87045) | Marine microbial communities from western Arctic Ocean - ArcticOcean_MG_CB4_136 | ecosystem: Environmental > Aquatic > Marine > Oceanic | place: Arctic Ocean: Canada Basin | collected...
CAAGAAATAAACCTAGCAGATTACCACCACAACCCTTTTTGAATATAGGCGTTAAGGCAAGATTAATTTATGAAAGATTTAGAGCTGCATCAGAAATTTGAATATGTTATTTTTCAAAAAATTTTTCTCAAATAAGCAATTTTTTTTATCTTTCATTTCAAATGTGTATTAAAATCTAAATTTTTTGATCGTATTCTCCAACCTTTGCAGTTTTTTGAAGTAAACTATCAATAAAGTCAAATATTTTTTTCTTTCTTTCATCTGAGGTAGGGCTTTCAGTGACAACCACCAAAGAAGGTTTATTTGATGAAGCTCTAATTAATCCCCAAGAACCATCTTCAAAAGAAAATCTAATTCCATTTACAGTTAAAATTTCTATAATTTCTTGATCATCGATCTTAGTTTTATTATTTTTAATTTCTGTAACTTGTTTTACTAAATCTTCAACTACTTGATATTTTTCTTCATCTTTACAAAAGGGAGCCATAGTAGGTGTTTGAAAAGTATTTGGTAATTTATTTATAATCTCACTCATCATCTGGTTTTGATTATCTAACAAATGACAAACTTGAATTGCTGAATTAATTCCGTCATCATAACCAAAACCTAAAGGCTGATTGAAAAAGAAGTGACCACTTTTTTCAAAGCCTGCTAAAGCTTTCTCACTGTTAACTTTTTTTTTTATATGAGAGTGACCTGTTTTCCAATAAATAGTTTCACAGTTATTTTTTAACAATATTTTATCTTTTAAGTATAACCCAGTAGATTTAACATCAACTATGAACTTAGAATTTTTATGCGTTGTGGATAAGTTTCTTGCAATTAGCAATCCAATTTTATCTGAAAATATTTCATTGCCTTTATTATCTATAACACCAACTCTGTCTCCATCTCCATCGAAACCAAAACCAATATCTGCATTATTTTTTTTTACAGCTTTACTTATTTCAAGTAGCATTTCTAGATCTTCAGGGTTTGGGTTATACTTTGGAAAAGTCCAATCTAATTTACAATCCAATTCTATAACTTCACAACCAATACCTCTTAAAATATCTGGGGCAAATATTCCAGCTGTTCCATTTCCACAAGCAACTACTGCTTTAATTTTTTTATTAATTTTATTTTTATTAATTAAGTCTTCTTTATAAATTTTTTGAAAACCATCTATTTGTTTTTCATTTCCTTGACCTTCAATAAATTTTTGATTTAATGTGATATCTTTTAATTCTTTCATTTCTTCTGGTCCATGAGTTAAACCTTTTTTGATTCCCATTTTAACTCCAGTCCAACCATTTTCATTATGGCTTGCAGTTACCATTGCAATTGCATCAGCATTCAAATTAAATTGTGCAAAATAAACAGTAGGTGATAAGGACAATCCAATATCTTCTATATTACATCCTGTTGAAATTAATCCTTTTTTTAAAGCAGTTTTTATTTCTTCACTGTATGATCTGTAATCATGACCAACAATTATTCTTGGATTATTTTTTTTTGTATGTTTTATAATTTGAGTACCTAAACCTTTGCCAAGATTCTCCATCCCAGCTTGGTTTATATCTTTCTCATACAACCATCTCGCATCATATTCTCTGAACCCATACGGATCTATTTTTATTTCTTTAAACATTGCCATTGTTTCTTACATTTTTTTTAATTTTTTTATTGATTTTTTTTTCAATGTTCTATATATGTTCTGTTGATTTATGATTTATATAGTATATCAAGGCTTATTGCATACAACATGTAGTTGTTTTGCATAAAATAAAATTAAAAATACAAAAGTATGAACAAAATCCTATCTCAGGCCCTAAAGAAAGCTGTCTTCGAATATAACCCTAATAACAACGACCTAGCAAAAGAGAAGAGACCTGATTTATTTTCATTGAGCAATGAAACCGAACTTTTTCAAAATGAAAAAGGAATAATAATTAAGATTGATAGATCTAGAGATGCTAACCTAACAGACTTTGGAAGAGCAACTTTAACAGATAGATATTTAGGACCGAATGAATCTTTCCAAGATTTATTTGCTCGTGTTGCAAGCACATATGCAGATGATAATTTGCATGCTCAAAGACTTTATAATTATATTAGTAACCTTTGGTTTATGCCAGCAACTCCTGTTCTATCAAATGGCGGAACTAAAAGAGGATTACCTATTTCATGTTTTTTAAATGAAGCTTCAGATAGTTTAGGTGGAATACTTGATCTATGGAGTGAGAATGTTTGGTTAGCTGCAAAGGGTGGTGGTATAGGAAGTTATTGGGGTAATCTTAGATCTATTGGAGAAAAAATTGGCAAAGTTGGAAAAACTTCTGGAATAATTCCATTTATTAAAGTTATGGATTCATTAACAATGGCAATCAGCCAAGGTTCACTTAGAAGAGGCTCTGCTGCATGTTATCTACCAATTGATCATCCTGAAATAGAAGAGTTTATTGAAATGAGAAGACCAACAGGAGGTGATCCTAACAGAAAATCATTAAACTTGCATCATGGTGTTCTTGTAACAGATGCTTTTATGAGAGCAGTTGAAACAGATGAACAGTGGTCATTAAAAAGTCCAGCCGACGGAACTGTACAACAAACTATTTCTGCAAGAAATTTATGGATAAGATTGTTAACTGCTAGAATTGAAACCGGCGAACCTTATATAATTTTTATTGATACTGTTAATAGACAAATTCCACAACATCATAAACTTGCAAACTTAACTGTAAAAACTTCTAATCTATGTAGTGAAATAACATTACCAACAGGAATTGATAAGGATGGAAGAGATAGAACGGCAGTATGTTGTTTATCTTCTCTTAATATAGAAAAGTATGACGAATGGAAAAATGATAAAATGATGGTTCCCGATGTTATGAGATTTTTAGATAACGTGCTGTCAGATTTTATCAATAGAGCACCAGATCAATTTGCTGATGCAAAATATTCTGCTGAAAAAGAAAGAAGTGTTGGACTTGGTGTAATGGGTTTTCATTCGTATTTACAAAAGCATAACATTCCACTTGAGTCGGTGATGAGTAAAGTTTGGAATAAAAAAATATTTAAACATATTCAAGAACAAGTTGACCAATCATCAAAAGATTTAGCAGACGAAAGAGGCGCTTGTCCTGATGCAGCAGACTACGGCTTTAATGAAAGATTTTCAAACAAAACTGCAATTGCACCAACTGCATCTATTTCAGTTATATGTGGTGGAGCATCTCCAGGTGTAGAACCTATTGCAGCAAACAGCTATACTCACAAAACTTTATCGGGATCTTTTAATGTTAGAAATAAATACCTAGTAAAACTTCTAGAAAAACACGGAAAAAATACTAATGAAGTATGGTCTGGAATCACAACAAATCAAGGGTCAGTATCTCACTTAGATTTTTTAACTGATATAGAAAAGGACGTGTTTAAAACTGCTTTTGAGCTTGATCAAAAGTGGATTATTGAATTAAGTGGAGACAGAACTCCTTACATATCTCAAGCTCAATCAATAAACTTATTCCTAGCGGCCGATGTACATAAAAGGGAGCTTCATAAAATTCATTTTAATGCATGGAAAAAAGGCTTAAAGAGTCTTTATTATTGCAGGTCTAAATCAATTCAACGTGCTGAAAATGTTAATGATGCTAACTCAACTGATGTAACAGCTAACGTTTATAAATCAAAAAAACAAACTAATGAACAACCAGAATATGAGGAGTGCTTATCGTGTCAGTAGCAGAAAAGATTAAGGAAGAAACAATTCAACCTAAAAGAAAAGAAATTATTCAGCCTCAAAAAATGGGATTATTAATTGAAAATCCTGTTTATAAACCTTTTAGATATCCATGGTGTTACGACGCATGGTTGACCCAACAAAGAATTCATTGGTTACCAGAAGAAGTTCCACTTGGAGATGACGTTCGCGATTGGCAAAAAAATTTAACGCAATCAGAGAAAAATCTATTAACTCAAATTTTTAGATTCTTTACTCAAGCTGATGTCGAGGTTCAGAATTGCTATTTAAGACATTATACAACAGTGTTTAAGCCAACAGAAGTATTAATGATGATGACTGCTTTTGCTTCTATGGAAACAGTTCATATAGCAGCATACTCACATCTTCTTGATACTATTGGAATGCCAGAATCAGAATATTCAGCTTTCATGAAATACAAAGAAATGAAAGATAAATATGATTATATGCAAAATTTTAATATGAAATCAAAAAAAGATATAGCGTTAACTGTTGCTGTATTTAGTGCATTTACAGAAGGCTTACAATTGTTTGCAAGTTTTGCAATCTTACTTAACTTTCCTAGACATAATAAGATGAAAGGTATGGGTCAGATAGTTACTTGGTCTGTAAGAGATGAAACTCTTCATTGTAATTCTATGATTAGACTGTTTAAGGAGTTTATTAATGAGAATCCAGAAATCTGGAATCCTGAATTAAAAAAAGAAATTTATAATTCTTGTAGAACAATTATAGAGCACGAAGATGCTTTTATTGATTTAGCTTTTGAGATGGGTCCAATGGAAGGTTTAACTGCTCAAGAAGTTAAAGATTATATTAGATTTATTGGCAATAGAAGACTTTCACAACTAGGATTAGAACCAATTTATAAAGTAGATAAAAATCCTTTAGGATGGTTAGACACAATGCTGAATGCTGTTGAACATATGAACTTTTTTGAAGGTCGTGCAACAGAATACTCTAAAGCTTCTACTCAAGGATCGTGGACAGAAGCCTTTAGTTAATTTTTTGAAAAATCAGTGTTATCAATTATAGGCTTAAGCTTATCTATTAAATAGTTAGAAGCTTTTAAACTTCCACCATAATTAAGGTGAACACTGTCAAAAAAATTTTCAACTTTAAGATCAAGCTCTTTCGCTTGGTGAATACATTTTAAATTATATTTATCACAATGATTCATTATTAGTTGTGATATTACATATGAATTAAAACCTATACCTGTTCCATCTGTTTGAGTTATGAATACAATTTTTGAATTTTTATTTTGAACAGCATTAGTTAAATAAACTAGATAATCTGAATAAGTTTTTTTAAATTTTTTTAAATCAAAACCATAGAGTCCATTATCTTTGTTTTTAATATAATCATCATCAAAATTATTCATAAAAAGCCTTTTTGAATGAGGTTTTTTTTGATACCATTCTGTCCAAGGCACATACACTAATTTACTAGGCTCATGATAAACTACTGTTTTTTTATTTATATGATTTACACCTTTTTCAAAACCATATTTTAAATATAATACTGATTTAAGCATTCTAAGATTTTTATAGAAAAAAGAATTAGATTCCACATATTCTCTAATTCTGGCTTTACGACTTGACTCGGTTAAAGTATCAGCTGCTGTTAAAGGATTTTCATCATGAGAATTAATTAAATGAAAATCATTTACCCCTAAGTAAAAAATAAATATTTTTGGATTAAAATTTTCAATTTTATTAAACCAATGCTCAAAACTGCTCATATGACCTATTATTGAAAGACCATCTACACCAGCATTTGCAAAACTAATATTATCATAATGATATGAAATTCTACCCACTATAGAATATTCATAATTCAAAAATTTTTGGTTTGTTGTTGAACCACCAATAAAAATAATATCAATATTTTTAGGATCAATGTCTTTTTTGTTTTTTATTCTAAAGCCATTTTTATCCCTTATATATAAAGACGTACCAGAATGTTTTGTAAAATCAAATTTATATACTCTATAAATATTTCTTTCTGAAGATAACTTAAATTTAAATTCATTTTTAAACCATGTACCAAAAATACATTCAATTAAAAATATAGAAAAAACAAATATTAAAGTATTTATAAAAATTATTTTTAAAGATTTAATCAATTTATCTATGATTTAATTGCAATACCTGTCGATGCTTATTACCTTTATAACTAGCTAGAGGTCTAATTAATTTATTAGCTGCATGCTGTTCTATAATATGTGCCGACCAACCTGTGATTCTAGCTATTACAAATATTGGAGTAAAAAAATCAGTATCAAAGCCCATTAAATGATACATAGGTCCAGTAGGGTAATCAACATTAGGATGGATATTTTTTCTTTTAAGCATTACTTTTTCTACAATATTATATATTTTTTCAAATGTTTTATCTTTCTTAATTTTAGCAACTTCTTCAAAACATTTTCTCATTGTTGGAACTCTAGAGTCTCCACTTTTATAAACTCTATGACCAAATCCCATAACAACATCTTTGTTATCAAGAGCTTTGTTTATCCATTTTAATGCATTTTCAGGTTTTTTAATTTTTTTCATCATGTGCATTACTTTTTCATTTGCACCACCATGTAATGGACCCTTTAGACTTGCTATAGCGCCAGTAATTGCACCATGAATGTCTGATAAGCTACTAGTTATAGTTCTTGCTGTAAATGTAGAGACATTAAAACTATGTTCAGCATATAAAATTAAAGAAATATCGAAAGCTTTAACAATTTCTTTATTAGGAACTTTTCCAAAACACATATGAAAAAAATTTTCAGTAAAGGTTAAATTTTTCTTTGGTGGTATAATTTTTTTTCCCTTTCTAAGTCTATAAAAAGCCGCTAAAGCAACAGGAGTTTTGGCAAATATTTTTATTGCTTTTTTTAAGTTTGCTTTAGGGGAGTTATTTTCTGTATCTTTATCCTCAAGGCCCATCATACTTACAGCGGTTCTAGCAACATCCATAGGATGAGATTTTTTGGGCATTTGTTTAATAATATTTATTAAATTTTTAGATAAAACTCTTTCTTTGGTCTCTTCTTTTTTAAATTGTTTAAGTTGTTTTTTATTTGGTAATTCTTTGTTTAAAATTAAATATGCAACTTCTTGAAATTTACATTTTGTACACAAATCTTGAACTGCGTAACCTCTATAAGTTAGAGAATTAATTTCTGGCATTACTTTTGAAATTTTAGTTTCATCAACCACAATTCCCAATAAACCTTTTTTGATATTATCGCTCATTATTCGTGTCCTTCAGTACTAAAATTATAAATTTTTTCATCTAGGGAGTTGTATTTTTCATATTCAACTAACTCATATAATCGTTTTCTAGTTTGCATTTTATCAATAATATTATTTTGATGTCCATCCACAAAAATGTCTCGTAACCCATCTTCTACATTTTTCATAGCTAATCTTTGGGTTGTAACTGGATATATAACAATATTATAACCAAAATTTTCTAATTCTTTATAGTTGAATAGTTTTGATTTTCCAAATTCAGTCATATTAGCTAGCAAATAACAGGAAAGTTCCTTTCTAACTTTCTCAAAATCTTTTTCATCTTGAAGGGCTTCTGGAAAAATAATTTCGGCACCAGCATCAACATAAGCTTTACATCTATCAATCATCTTATCTATTCCTTCAACTCCTTTAGCATCAGATCTTGCTATTATTTTAAAATTCTCGTCTTGTTTTGCTCCAACACATTCTTTAATTTTTTTAACCATTTCTTCAGTTGAGATTAATTCTTTATTATCAAGATGCCCACATCTTTTACGATCTACTTGGTCCTCTAGATGAACTGCAGTTATTCCAAATTCTTCAAAGGTTTTAACCGTCTCTTTACAAGATTTAAAACCTGTATCTATATCCACAATGGTTGGTAGACTTGTAACTCTTGATATCAAATAAGATCTTGTACTTACATCTTGCAGGGTTGTTAATCCAATATCTGGAAATCCCAAGTCATTGGCCATAACGCCACCAGAAACATAAATTGCATCATAACCAATTTCTTCAATCAATTTTGCAGTTAAGGGATTGTAAGCACCTGGGACTCTAAGAATTTTATTTGTTTTTAATTTATTTACAAAGTCTGTTCTTTTTTGACTGGGTTCTTTATCTATAAAGTGCACTAAAAAATTCCCTTCTTTGTATTTTTCTTTATTTGACTTCTTTTTATCTGAATATTCAATTTATTTAATTCACCAGATTTTAAGTTCTTTAAATTTTGAACAGTTTTTAAAAATCTTGAGCTTTCTTTTTTATCTAAAATATCATCTGTAAGTGTTAAAAATTTTTGAATGTAGTTTTGTCTTTTAAATGGACGAGCTCCATAAGGATGTGCATCAGCTCTATCAAGTTGTTCTATAATTTTTTTACCATTATTCAAAGTAACAACCACTTTAGCTCCAAATGATTTATTTTTTGGATTAGGATCATGATACTTCTTAGTCCATTTTTTATCTTCATGAGTTACAATTGATTTCCAGATCTTAATAGTGCTTTTTTTATGAGCTCTTTGTTTAGTATAAGATTTAACATGATGCCAATCAGCATCCTCTAAGGCCACTGCAAAGATATACATAATAGAGTGATCCAAAGTTTCTCTACTTGCTTTCGGGTCCATTTTTTGAGGATCATTTGCTCCAGTTCCAATTACATAATGAGTATGATGACTTGTATACAAATCAATTTTTTTAATTTGGTTAAGATTAGATATTTTTTTATTTAATTTTTTTGCAATATCAATAAGTGCCTGAGCTTGGTATTCAGCTGAATATTCTTTAGTATAAGTTTCTAGAATAGCTTTCTTGCTTTCACCTTTTTTTGGTAAGGGCACATTATATGAAGCTTTTTTTCCATCTAATATTCTTGAAATTACACTATCCTCGCCTTCGTAAATTGGGCTAGGTGCTCCTTCACCACGCATTGCTCTATCAACAGCTTCAATTGCAAGTTTGCCAGCATGAGCTGGAGCAAAAGCTTTCCAACTAGAAATTTCTCCTTTTCTAGATTGTCTTGTTGATATTGTAGTGTGCAAAACTTGTTGTATAGCTTGATAGATTATTTCAGTATTTAATTTTAACATTGTTCCTAGTCCTGCTGCAACACTTGGACCCAAATGTGCTATATGGTCAATTCTATGTTTATGAAGACAAATACCTTTTACTAAATTGACTTGAACCTCATAAGCCGTAATGATTCCTCTTAGAAGATCTAATCCACTTTTTTTATTTTGTTGAGCAACACTTAAAAGAGGTGGAATATTATCTCCTGGATGACTGTAGTCAGCAGCTAAAAAAGTATCATGAAAATCAAGCTCTCTAACAGCTGTTCCATTTGACCATGCGGCCCACTCACAATCAAACTTTAGCTTTGAGTTTATACCAAATAAAGTTGCACCATTTTTTTTAGGATGTTTTAAAGCCATCTCTCTTGAAGAAATAACCGCACTTCTATTAAGTGAAGCTATAGCAACTGAAGCATTATCAATTATCCTATTAATAACCATTTCAATTACGTCTTTATTTAATTTTGCATTATCAGACGCAGTTTCAGCAATTTTCCACGCTAGCTGTTTTTTTCTTGGTAGATGAATTTTAGATGGATAAACTTTTACCTTATGTAAAATCAAAATATCTCCTTAATTTTTTTGTCTTTAGTAATAATAAAATTAAAAATTAAATCAATCTTTTAAATATATAGAAATGATTTTTTCAACACCAATGAAGTCTTTTATTAAATGATTATGGTAAATTTCATTAGTATTTTTTTCAGTATAACCGTTTTCAAGTAATATCAATGGTATTGAAGCTTCTTTAGCCGCATTTGAATCAGTTTCACTGTCACCAATCATCAATGATTTTTTTATATCTCCACCAAGAATTTCTATTACGCTTGTAAGGTGCCTTGGGTCTGGTTTGCAATACTCAAAAGTATTTGATCCAGCAACAAACTCAAAGTAATCATAAATTTCAATTTTTTTTAAAAGATCAATAGCTAAGTGTTCTTGTTTATTTGTGCATACGCCCATTGAAATATTTAGTTTTTTGCACCATTTTAAAAATTCTTTAACACCATTAATAAGAGTACTTTCGTTAATAATATTTTTTCTATAAAAGTTGACAAAATCTTTAGACATTTGATCTTTTGTTTTTTTATCTTCAACACTGTGAAATTCTTTTTTAGCCTGTCCCCATATAGCTCTTCCTATTAGTGCGCCAGCGCCTTGCCCAACTAAGTTTCTAATCTCTTCAGTTGATTTTGTGGGATATCCATATTTTTTCATTACATGATTATGAGCATTCATTAAATCTGGTGCGGTATCAACCAATGTTCCATCCAGATCAAATAAAATTGTGTATTTTTGAGTCATTTATAAAGTATTTTTAAGAAATAATTTGTGAATTAACTTAACCTTATACATACTATAAAGGTTTTTATAGATGAAAGAAATAAATTTAGCAAAAATTCAAAATAAACTTAGAAATAGATTTACAAAATCTGGAGTTAAAATGATTGGATCTGAAACAATATTCTTTTCACCAGATACTAAGATTGGAAAAAATGTTACTATTGAACCTTATGTTGTGATTGGATCTAAAGTTAAAATTGGTAATAATGTAAAAATTAATTCATTTTCTCATCTGGAAAACTGCAAGATTGAAAATCAAGTTGATGTTGGTCCTTATGCAAGGATAAGGCCAGGAACTATTTTAAAAGAAGGTTCGAGAATTGGTAACTTTGTTGAAATAAAAAAGAGTACAATCGGAAAAAAATCTAAAGTAAATCATTTATCTTATATTGGAGACAGCAAGCTTGGTAAATCGGTTAATATAGGAGCCGGAACGATAACTTGTAATTATGATGGTGTTAAAAAAAATAAAACGAAAATTAAAAATAATGTTTTTATAGGATCAAATTCTTCTTTAGTAGCTCCAGTTATAATAAATGAAAATAGTACTGTAGGTGCTGGTTCTGTAATAACTAAAAATGTTAAAAAAAACTCTTTAGGATTAACAAGATCTTTGCAAATTGAAGTTCAAAACTACAAAAGAAAAAAAAAATAATTCATGTGTGGAATCGTAGGTATAACTAGCAATAAATCTGTTTCATCATCTATAATTAATTCACTAAGAAAATTAGAGTATAGAGGATATGATTCAGCCGGAATAGCAACTTTATCAAATGGACTTATTAACGAAATAAAGTCAGAGGGAAGAGTAGAAAATCTAGAAAAAAATCCATTAGTTAAAAATATGGTAGGATTAGTTGGAATTGGTCATGTTAGATGGGCAACTCATGGAGCTCCGAATACTATTAATGCGCATCCTCATTCATCAGAAACAGTTTCTGTTGTGCATAATGGAATTATAGAAAATTCAACAACTTTAAAAAAACACTTAATTAATAAAGGGCATAAGTTTAAATCACAAACTGATACAGAAGTGATTGTTCATTTAATTACAGATTATCTTAAAGAAAATGATTTAAAGAATTCAATTTTGAAAATGCTTAAACAACTTCATGGAAGTTATGCATTAGGAATAATTTTTAAAAACCATCCAGATTTAATTGTTGGCGCAAGAAGAGGTTCACCGCTTGCAGTTGGTTACGGCCCAAATGAAAATTATTTAGGTTCAGACTCTTATGCTCTTAAATCAATGACTAACAAAATATCTTATTTAAATGACGGTGAGTTTTGTATAGTTAAAAAAACTCATGTTGAATTTTTTGATGAGAATGGAACCAAAATAAATAAAAAAGTTTTAGAATTATCATCTAATGAGCAAAACTATAGTAAAGGTGACTTTAAACATTTTATGGCTAAAGAAATTGATGAACAACATATAACTGTAAAAAATTGTGTTAAAGAATATGTTGATAATATTAATAATGATATCAATATCTATAATTTTCCATGGAAATCAGATGAAATTGATTCTGTAACACTAATAGGTTGTGGAACGGCTTATAACTCTTGTTTAACAGCAAAATATTGGTTTGAAGAACTAACTACTTTAGATGTTAGTGTTGATGTAGCATCCGAATTTAGATATCGAAAAAATAAATTTAAAAAAAACACCCTGTATATTTTTGTTTCACAATCTGGAGAAACAGCTGATACATATGCAGCTTTAGATTTATGTAATAAGAATAAGATGAAAACTGCATGCATTGTTAATGTAATTGAAAGTTCCATTGCAAGAGACTCAATTTTTATTTTACCAATCCATTGTGGACCTGAAATAGGAGTTGCATCAACCAAAGCTTTTCTTGGACAGTTGCTTGTCCTTTATATTTTAGCATTAAAACTATCTTTTTTAAGAAAAGATTTAAAAAAAAATAATTATATTCAAAAAATCAAAGACATGAAACTCTTACCCAAACTTATTAAAAAAACATTGTTAAACGAAAGTAAAATTCAATCTTCCTCAAATATATTTGCTGAAGCAAAAGGTTCAATGTTTCTTGGGCGAGGTATGTCATATCCAATTGCTTTAGAAGGTGCTTTAAAATTTAAAGAACTATCTTATATTCATGCAGAAGGATATCCGGCAGGAGAGATGAAACATGGTCCTTTAGCTTTAATAGAAAATGGAATGCCCGTTGTTGTTTTGGCTCCAAGAGATAATTATTATTTAAAAATAATTTCTAATATGCAGGAAGTAATTGCTAGAGGCGCTAAAGTTTTACTAATTACTAATAAGAGTAAAGATGATGTTGTTTCAGAAAATATTTGGGAAACTATTGAAGTTGAAAATACCAATAACGACCTTCTTCCTTTTTTATTGACAATTCCTTTACAAAAATTAGCATATTATACAGCTTTAAAAAAAGGCCACGATATAGATAAACCAAGAAACCTAGCTAAATCAGTTACAGTAGAATAAACTATACTTAAAATTAATTTTACTTTCTCGGATTTCGGATATAATACATCTTTGAGTTGAATATGAAAAATTGGAAAATAAATAGCTGGAGAAATTATTCTGTAAAACATATCCCGGAATATCCTGATAATAAAGAATTAGAAATGGTTTTAGGAAAAATTAAAGATTTTCCTCCATTAGTCTTTGCGGGTGAAACAAGACATTTAAAAGAACAATTGGCTGATGTTGTAGATGGAAAAGCATTCTTACTTCAAGGAGGTGATTGTGCTGAAAGTTTTGCTGAATTTCATCCTGATAATATTAGGGATACATTTAAATTAATTTTACAAATGTCATTAGTTCTTACTTATTCTGCATCTTTACCTGTTGTTAAATTAGGAAGAATTGCAGGACAGTTTTCAAAACCCAGAAGCGCACCAAATGAAATAAAAGATGGTGTTGAGCTACCAAGTTATTTAGGTGACAATATAAATGGAATAGAATTCAATAAAAAATCAAGAGTTCCTGATCCTAAAAGATTATTTAAAGCATACTCCCAGTCAGCTTCTACTTTAAATCTTATAAGAGCATTTTCCCATGGTGGATTCGCTGATTTAAAAATGGTTCATACTTGGAACTTAGGATTTATTAAAAAAAGTCCTGAAGCAAAAAAATTTAAAGAATTAGAGGATAAAATAACAGATGCTCTTGCATTTATGGATGCTTGTGGAATTAATTCTGATTTTAATAGAAGATTAAAAACTGTAAATTTTTGGACGTCCCATGAAGCTCTTTTATTGCCTTTTGAACAATCTATGACAAGAGTTGATTCTACGACAGGAGAATATCATGATACTTCAGCACATTTTGTTTGGATAGGAGATAGAACAAGACAACTTGATGGAGGCCATGTTGAGTTTTGCAGAGGTATTAAGAATCCAATTGGAATAAAATGTGGACCTACCTTAAAAGCTGATGATTTGATTAAACTTTGTAATAAAATTAATCCTAAAAATGAAAAAGGTAAAATTACTTTAATTTCAAGATTTGGTTATGATAATGTAGAAAAATTTTTACCTAAACTAATTAGATCAATTAAAAAAGAGGGCAAGAATGTAATTTGGTCATGTGACCCTATGCACGGTAATACAATTAAATCTACAACCGGATACAAAACCCGCCCTTTTAATAATGTAGTTAAAGAAGTTAAAAATGTTTTTGCTTGTCACCATAGTGAAGGAAGCTATGCTGGTGGATTACATATTGAAATGACGGGTCAAAATGTGACCGAATGTACTGGAGGTGCACAAAAAATATCTGATCAAGATTTGTCTCATAGATATCATACTCATTGTGATCCTAGACTTAATGCTAACCAAGCTTTAGAATTAGCATTTTTAATTTCAGATGAAATTAAAAAAAATGCTTTAAATTCAAAGAATAAAATTAAAGCGGTATCTTAAGCAATTGTATTAAATACAATTTTGTTTAAATTTTAAAATTATGAAACCTTCTGAAAAAGTTATATTTATAAGTAAATGGATAAAAAGCTATGTTGAACAAATGCCAAACAAAGCAGAGTCTCTTGTTATAGGAATATCTGGAGGTATAGATTCTGCTGTATCTAGCACCCTAAGTGCAATGACAGGTTTAAAAACAATAGTTTTATCTATGCCAATTAAACAAAAAAAATCACAGAATGATTTAAGTTTAAAACACAAAAAATGGTTAATTGAAAATTTTAAAAACGTAGAAGCTCATACGTTAAATCTAGATGAGTTATTTAAAACTTTTGAGAACAGTCTATCTAATTTTGATAATAAACATGGTATGGTAAATTCAAGAGCAAGATTAAGAATGACAACACTTTATCAAGTCGCAGCAGCGAATAAAGGTATCGTTGTTGGCACAGGTAATAAGATTGAAGATTTTGGAGTAGGCTTTTATACAAAATATGGTGACGGTGGAGTTGATATTTCTCCAATAGCAGATTGTAATAAAACAGAAGTTTGGGAGATTGGCAAAGAGTTAAATATATTAAAAGAAATAATAGATGCGTCTCCTACAGATGGTTTATGGGATGATGGTAGAACCGATGAAGAACAATTAGGATTAAAATATGAAGAACTAGAAGAAGCTATGAATAATCTAAATTCAGTAAATCGTGAAAAATATGAAAAAATAAGAAAATTAAACTTGCATAAAATGGAGCCAATTCCAGTTTGTAAGATTCCCAACTAATCAATTAGATTCACAAATCTAAAATTAAAGTATATTTCTAGAATAATGAATAATAATATTTTTTTAACAAATAATCTAAGTAACAAAAAAGAAAAATTTGTTCCTATAAATGAAAAAAAGATTGGAATGTATGTCTGTGGGCCAACTGTTTATGATGATCCACATATTGGCAATGCCAGACCATTAGTTATTTTTGATATTTTATTTAAAGTATTAAAATGCAAATATGGGAATAAAGCTGTTAGCTATGTAAGAAATATTACTGATGTAGATGATAAGATAATTAAATCATCAAAAGAAAGAAATATTTTGATTTCAGATTTAACTAAAAATATTATTAATAGTTTTAATGATGATTGTAATTATTTAAATTGTGAGAATCCATCAAAACAACCTAAGGCTACAGATCACATTAATTTAATGATTGAAATGGTATTAAATCTTATCAAAAAAAATTATGCATATGTAAATAATGGTCACGTATATTTTGAGGTCAAAAAATTTAATGATTATGGAAAACTATCAAACAAAAAATTAGAAAACTTAATTGCTGGCTCTAGAGTCGAAGTTTCAAAAAATAAAAAAAGTCCTGAAGATTTTGTTTTATGGAAACCTTCAAATAGTGATGAGCCATTTTGGGATTCTCCTTGGAGCAAAGGTAGACCAGGCTGGCATTTAGAATGTTCTGCAATGTCGAAAAAGTTTTTGGGTGATGAATTTGATATCCATGGCGGGGGAATCGACCTAATCTTTCCTCATCATGAAAATGAAATTGCTCAATCAAGATGTGCTAATGAAACAAAAGTATTTGCTAATTATTGGGTTCATAATGCTTTTATTACAATGTCAAATGAGAAGATGGCAAAATCTCAAGGAAATATTTTGAAAATTTCTGATTTTAAAAAAAAAATTAATGGCCAAGTTTTAAGACTTGCTCTTATGAGTGCTCATTACAAACAACCTTTGGACTGGAATGATAAATTATTAATTGATTGTAATAACACTATTAAAAAATGGTATGAAGTTTATTTTTTATTAAAAGCACCGATAAAAATACCTGATGAAATAATACTACCTTTATACGATGATTTAAATACTCCAGGTTATATTGCAAACTTGCACTACCTTTTTGATAGAGCTAATAAAGGAAATGAAAAAGATAAAAAAATTTTTATTTCTGCTTGTAATTTTGTTGGCCTTTTAAATGAAACAAAAGAACAATGGTTAGATTTTAAAAAGAAAAAATCTTTAATTACAGAAAAAGATATTGATAAAAAAATTGATTTAAGAAATAAAGCTAGAAAAGATAAGGATTATAAAGAAGCTGATAATATTAGAAATGAACTTTTAGATAAAGATGTTTTAATAGAAGATAAAAATGGTAAAACAATTTGGAAATTTAAATGAGTAAAGAACAATTATATATATTTGATACCACTCTTAGAGATGGTGCACAAACACAAGGTGTTGATTTTTCAATTGATGATAAACAAAAAATAGCTCTTGCATTAGACAATCTAGGTGTAGATTATATTGAAGGTGGGTGGCCTGGGGCAAACCCAACGGACACAGAATTTTTCCAAAAAAAACATAACTTCAAGAATTCTAAACTTACATCTTTTGGCATGACTAAAAGAACAGGTCGGAGTGCTGATAATGACCCAGGCTTATCTGCTCTTTTAGATTCAAATACACTCTCAGTTTGTCTTGTAGGTAAATCATGGGACTTCCATGTAGATGTTGCTTTAGAAATTTCAAATGAAGAAAATTTAGAAAACATTAAAGAAAGTACAAAATTATTTGTTAAAGAAAAAAAAGAATTTATGTTTGATGCAGAACATTTTTTTGATGGATATAAAGCTAATCCAAAATATGCGATTTCTTGCTTAAGGGCAGCTTTTGATCATGGAGCAAGATGGATAGTTTTATGTGATACTAATGGTGGAACTTTACCACATGAAATATCAAAAATTGTCAGTGAAGTTTCTAAAGATATACCAGGAAAAAATTTAGGCATTCATGCACATAACGACACAGGAAATGCTGTAGCAAACTCTTTGGCAGCAGTCTTAGCTGGTGTTAGACAAGTCCAAGGAACAATTAATGGACTTGGTGAAAGATGTGGGAACGCAAACTTAATGTCATTAATACCAACATTCTTTCTAAAGAAAGATTTTTCTTCAAAATTTAAAATAAACATAAAGCCTAATAATATCAAAAATTTAACTCAATGTTCGAGACTTTTAGATGAAATTTTAAATAGAAAACCTAATAAACATTTACCATACGTAGGGGCTGCTGCATTCTCTCACAAGGGTGGACTCCATGTGTCAGCTGTTCAAAAAAATCCAAAAACATACGAACATATAAACCCTGAAGAAGTTGGTAATTCAAGAAATATTGTTATTTCCGATCAAGCTGGAAAATCAAATATATTATCCCGTTTACAAACTATTGGAATAGATATTAAAGAAAATGATCCAAAAATTAAAAAGCTTTTAGAAGAAGTAAAAGATAGAGAATTTATTGGTTATAGTTATGATGGAGCAGATGCTTCATTTGAATTACTGGCAAGAAGAATAATTGGTGAAATACCAAGATATATTCTAATTGAAGAATACGATGTATCAGTTAAAAAAAATTCATCTGGAAAAATTATATCTACTGCAAAAGCTCAACTAGAAGTAGATGGTGAAAAAATTATCTGTGAGGGTGAGGGCAATGGCCCTGTTAATGCACTAGATAATGCAATTCGTAAAAATATTGATCGGTTAGAAAAATATTCTAAATATTTAAAAGATCTTAAATTAGTGGATTATAAAGTTAGAATTTTAAATACCGGAACTGAGGCTGTAACCAGAGTTTCTATTGAAAGTACAGATTCAAACGGCAAAAATTGGTTTACTATAGGTGTTTCTACAAATATTATTGATGCATCATTTAAAGCATTAGTTGATAGTTTAGATTATAAATTGTTTAAAGATAACGCCCCCGCTAGTCTTTAATGTCATTTAATAATATTTCATTTATCCTACATCAACCTCAACTATCGGAAAATATAGGTGCATGTGCTAGAGCTATTAAGAATTTTAATTTTAAAAAATTAGTTGTCATAAATCCCAAACCTGTTTTTCCAAATGATAAAATTTTAGCAACCTCTGTTGGTGCCAAAGATGTAATTAATAACAGTAAAGTCTATAAAACATTAGAATCTGCTGTTAAAAAAGTAGATTATGTAATTGCTACTACTTCAAGGTTTCGGAATAAAAATATTAAGCATATGAAATTAAATGATTTAAATAAGATTAATTTTAGTAAAAAGGTTGCTTTTTTATTTGGATCTGAAGCATCTGGGCTATCCAATAGTGAAGTTAGTTATGCAAATTATACAATGCAAATTCCAACTAATCCAGATTTCAAATCTTTAAATTTATCACATAGCGTTATTATTATTGCTCAGGTTGTTGCTAGTCTAATTAAATTAAAAGATTCAAATTATTTCAAGTCAAAAAAAGTTTCATTTGCCAGTAAAAAAGACATTCAAGCAGTTGCTAATTTATGCATTAAAAAACTTGATGAAAAAAATTTTTTTAAACCACTTGAGAAGAAGTCTATTATGTTAGAAAATTTAAGAAGTATTTTTTATAAAATGGAATTATCAAAAAAAGAAACCC